>Ga0209700_102238_pt1 | contig 39579 bp, 22 predicted proteins | sample SiratroredBW_FD_187528 | JGI IMG/M metagenome (GOLD analysis project Ga0209700, IMG submission 187528) | Root nodule microbial communities of legume samples collected from California, USA - Siratro red BW (SPAdes) (version 2) | ecosystem: Host-associated > Plants > Roots > Nodule | place: USA...
AAAAACAAATTTTTAAAAAAAAAAAAAAAAAACTAAAAAATAAATCTTCATACTAAAATCACAAATATTTCTTAACATCAATTAAATACAAAACAGGTATTGTTGCAAATAACGGGACGGGAGAAGTTTCTGTTGATCAGTACCATCGCTACAAAGTAAGTAGCTTTTATTTTATTTTTTTAATTATTTGTTATTTTTGTTGATTTTTAATATGCTGATAACTGCATTGCGTTGAATATAGTAAAATGTATACATGAATATTTACGTTCCGAATATATCTCAGTTTTGTCTATTATATTTATAAAATTTAGTAGATCCAAAAGCTGGTATTTAGTTCTTAATATTTGAAAGAAAGAAAATTCTGGTTTAATTTGAAGAGCTTTTCATTTGTTTATTTTAAGTTTTTTAAAATAAAAGAAACTAAAAAAAAATCTGAAGTCTAATTAAAATCAGAATTTATTTTAAGTAAATTCTATATAAAAATCATATAAAATAAAAAGTATTTTTATGGTTATAAACAAAAATATTTTTTTTTCGTTTTTAAAATATCTAATAAAAAATAATTATTGAATTATTTTACATCCGAATTACCCATTTTTTAAATTTGTAACAAAGGGACCCTGTATTTATAGGTTCAAAGGCCTTTCTTGACCTCCAACTACAACTTGTTTCATCTATGTATTGTGATTGATTTATACCTGTAGTTTTTTCTCTGCTAGAAGCAACAATGTGAGCTAAAACATGTTTAATTTCACAGGAAGATATAGATCTCATGTCCAAACTGAATTTTGATGCTTATCGGTTCTCAATCTCGTGGTCCAGAATTTTTCCAAGTAATGTAGCAACATTTGTTTTACTCATTTGGCCATAGCTGAATTAAATTGTTAAACTCCATTAATAAATAACTGAGTTTCAATTTCACCATTACTGCAGATGGAACTGGCACTGTAAATTGGAAAGGTGTGGCATACTACAATAGGTTGATCGATTACTTAGTAGAAAAAGGTAACTTTTATAGCATACTCAATATTTGAAATTTAGTGTTCAACTTATTCTTATTGTTCATCATTTGTTCCTCATTGAATGTCTGCAACTATTGCAGGTATTACTCCATATGCAAACCTCTACCACTATGATCTTCCTTTGGCACTTGAGGAGAGGTACAACGGATTATTGAGTCGCCAAGTTGTGTAAGTACCTCAATATATATACAAGAATAAAATTGAATACTTGATCTTTCAAATGCATGTTTTTGTAAATTTGTAAGTCTGATAAAAAAGTTTATGTTGACATGATAAAAAATGCAAAGAAGGAATGACTAACAAGAATGCTTAAAATGTTGCACAGGAAAGATTTTGCAGATTATGCAGAATTTTGTTTCAAGACTTTTGGAGACAGAGTTAAGAATTGGATGACGTTTAATGAACCTCGTGTGGTGGCTGCTCTTGGCTATGATAATGGTTTCTTTGCCCCTGGAAGGTGCTCAAAAGAATATGGGAATTGTACAGCTGGTAACTCAGGCACTGAGCCTTATATTGTTGCACACAACTTGATATTGTCACATGCAGCTGCTGTTCAAAGATACCGAGAGAAGTATCAAGTAATCTTAATATATCTAACCCTTTTGTTTAAGTAATGTTCTATATAAAAGAAAAAAAATAGGAAGTTAAAATGAATTGAATTTCTTCCATGAATTAAAATCAGCTTATGCATTTAAACAGAAGTGCATAAGTTGATTTTAACTTAAAGGAGAAATTCAATTCATTCTTTTCTTGTTGTGGTTGTAGATAAGTTTATCAAAACAAAATCTTAATTAGGATGCTAAAATGTTCGTATGTGATGATGAATGTGGTTGTTTTAGGAAAAGCAAAAGGGAAGAATTGGAATCCTCTTGGATTTTGTTTGGTATGAGCCTCTTACAAGATCCAAGGCTGACAATTATGCTGCTCAAAGAGCCAGAGACTTTCACATTGGATGGTAAAAATCTTTGGTATTTGTTTATTGTTGATCCTACATTACTTGTTCAAGTATTTAATTTTGACCTGTGAAAACTTTCACACACTTGATAGCAATTATAGTGCTTGAATTCACCAGGTTCATTCACCCTCTTGTTTATGGAGAGTATCCAAAGACTGTTCAAGATATTGTTGGGCAAAGACTCCCCAAATTCACTAGTGAAGAAGTTAAAATCGTGAAGGGTTCGATTGATTTTGTTGGAATCAACCAATATACTACCTACTATATGTATGATCCTCATCAATCAAAACCTAAAGTCCCAGGCTATCAAATGGATTGGAATGCAGGGTTTGCTTGTAAGTCAATGCTTCCTTTAGCCATTGATTAAAATATTTTCTGTGCATTTCCATAACTATCATTTTTGTTTTGAACATTGAAGATGCAAAGAATGGAGTGCCAATTGGTCCAAGAGTAAGTTTGAACTTAGTGAATGATATTCATTACATTACAAGTGCCCCTACCACCATGCAGTGACTAATTTTTATAAGTTGAATTTTTACAGGCTAATTCTTATTGGCTTTACAACGTACCATGGGGCATGTACAAATCATTGATGTACATAAAGGAACGTTATGGCAACCCAACAGTGATTTTATCTGAAAATGGTAAAATTATATATTAGGACTTTCTATTATGATAAAGTATTTCTGTTTTCACTTTTGTTTATAAAATGACTTTTTTGGTTTCATGTTTACAAAACATTATAAAGGAACCACTGGCTGTATGGCTTTAACTATTATTGTCCAGATCTTTGAAAACAAGATACAGATTGAAAATGACTATTTTGTAATTAAACTAAGCATAAATGGACTTCTAACTTGTTGCTTTGTCTTTTTTATCTTCCATTTTTGGCTTGGTGTGACATTAGAATTCTGCTTTTTCAATCTTTTGTATGTAGGCATGGATGATCCAGGTAATGTGACTCTTCCCAAGGGTTTGCATGACACCACAAGAATCAACTATTACAAAGGCTATTTGAGTAACCTAAAGAAGGCTGTTGATGATGGAGCAAATGTGGTTGGCTACTTTGCATGGTCTTTGCTAGATAACTTTGAATGGAGGTTGGGTTACACATCAAGGTTTGGCATTGTCTATGTTGATTTCAAAACCCTCAAGAGATACCCCAAGATGTCAGCTTACTGGTTCAAGCAGCTCAATGCCAGAAAGAAGAATTAATAGCTGAGCTCAACATCTATTTCCTAAGCTTCTAGTTGCTTCCGAAATCGTGTTTTAGTGGTTTTTGGCTGAGTTAGAAAGTGCTTATGTAATTGCAATCACGTGACTTGATTAATACAAGTCTTGGAATAAAATTATCTCTTATGGCCATAACTTGTTTTTTCTCTTGGCATAATCATGTTTTGTTTATTTATATAAATTCTATAGAATATGCCTCCATGTGCCCATTAGAAAATTTAAATAACATTTAATAAAAACAATAGATTTACTTTTTGCAACTCTATTCATGGGGTGCCTATTCATACTTGGCAGTATTCAGCTGACAAACTGTACCACTTAGTGGCCGACACAATTGATGAACGGTCAGTTTCATTTCAGAATTTATGGTCATGGTTATATAAATGTTTAAAGCTGATTGCAAAGTGTTTATTTTTTACACGCAAAAAAATACTTTAAACACGTTTTTAAATATTTTACTAATCTCACGTGAAATATTCTATTGGTGTACAAAACGCTTCCCAAAGCGTACTTAATACACACCCCAATGAATAAGTAGAGTATAATATCATTGATCTCAATGCAAAGGTCCATTTTCCATTTTTTTTAATTGTAATAATTAATTTAAGAATCATTTCTAAGTTTAAGTTATAATCAATTAACAGTTATCAATAGAAATGAAGTCAAAATTGCTACAACAAGAAATATGGACATATACATATTAGAATGATTACACTCTAGAAAAGAAATTCAAAAGCGTTCTGTTGGTATTATTCCCCGTTTTCTTGCTGTTGCTTCCTTTATTGGATTTCTTTTTACTTTCACTTCTTCCTTTCAAATCAGCAATTATCTTAGTCTCGGATGTTACACTTTCTTGGGATCCCACTGTCAAACATAGAACATCATCTTTTTCTGCTTCAGTAACTCCTGAAACCAGTTCATCAGTGGCATCAACTTTATCTGACAAAAAGTTTTGAAATTTCCTTTTCCTTGAGTGATTCTCATCAGACCCCTCTTCTTGAAAGTTATCCGGAGACATGCACAAGTCAGTATATTCCATGCTCTTTGCAACAACAATCTTTTCAATAGTGTCCTTTGTCTGATATTTTTCCTCATTTTTTCTTATCCTGAATGGATTGTTATCAGGAACCTTCAAAGGAGAGTTATCAGATGTAATGGTTTTTTCTTCTGTGCCAATTTTTCCCAATGGCTTGATTAGTTTCTCAAGTGCCAAGGCTTCATTGGAATACTTGTCTTCATCTAAGAGTCTTGTCACTGTAGAGAAGGAAAGTGTTATGACATGCCATAGTTAAATATATACGCCATGCTAGCAAAAACTTGCATAAACTTAGCAATGTATTTATAGAAGTAGTGAACATCTCTAATACTTCACTTGCCTGTACTATTTTCTCTGGTGTATTGGGAGGCAATGATTGAAAAGCTATTCATTACTCTAGCTGGTGCAGGAACTTCAGCTTTCTGGACTTGATCAAAGCTTTGGAGATCAGTGGGCTGTAGACAAAATCTAGAACATTCAGACTTATCAAAGGCTTTCTTAGTTGATGGATTCAAGTTTCCTTCAGCTATAGCTTTGACTATAGATGGCGGAATTTCTCTAATTGCATTTGTCAAAGAAACAATGATATAAGTTGAACAAGCATAAATGTTAAAATTGACCATATATTCTCTTGGAAATGCTAAAATAAAAAAAATAAAAAAAACAACCTACATAGAAATAGCATGATATACATTCCGAATTCCTAGCTAAATATGTATACAAATCCAAGTAACTTTCAAAATGGTGTCTGACAGCAATATCAATAACAGGCAAGAAAAAAAAATGCTGGGAGGACAAGTTGAGAACATTGAAATAATGGTATCAATCCAGAAGAAAGAAGACACGATAAAGGATACGGCCCCAAGAAATCGAGTTGCCCATCAAGTGACTCAAGAAAATTTTGTGGAAGAGGCTTCATGTGTTTCAGCTCTTTAGTATTGATATCATATCTACATAAATATTCCAGAAGCAAATACAGTCATTGATAAAAATTTACAAATAATCATTCTAAAATTAGGAAAGAGTTTTAGTAGTGGTACATTCGAGCATGCTGAAAAACTGCTACAGCCTCTTGAAAGGTTTTGGCATAATCTTCAGGCATTTGGTCGCCTTTCTCGAGCTTAAGAACGGACAATATCTGTTAAATAATTGATATATTAGTCATAGCAAAACTGAATATGAATCTCAATTCTGATATCTCTGAGATTGTATCAGCTACCACTTTATCTATACTTGCAACAGTAAAGCAAAAAAAACAAATATATTGGTTTCTGCTATATAACATCCAATGACGACAAATTCCAGTCTAATAAGGAAATATGCATTTGTCTAGTTCTCATCTACTAAAACAAGATATATAAATCTTATTATTCGACACATTTTGGCTGTCCATTTGAGAGTTCTCATGATCACATCACGCCAGTGATAATAGGGGACATGAGAGCTTCTTAATTCTAAAAATGCTCTCTCTAGATTTTTGTTCAAATTCCCTTCAACAAGCAATCAACTGGTGTTTTTTAACAGATGGGAACATACTTACACGATCTAGGTTCCGATATTTGCAAACCAAAGCATGGGCTCGAGCAATACCGATTCCGGGAACAGATGGAAGAAAATCACAGCCAGCTAAGACACACATACCTGGAGAGGGGAAAACAAAAGCACTTGATAGACTGTTAAAGATGAAAGCATGAGACTTCTTTTGTCTGATCCAAATAACAAAGAACTCTTCAGAAATTAGTAGAAATCTCTTGATAAAATCTTAAAATTACAAGTCATCTAAAGTTAATGTGTCCAACATTTTCAAAGCAAAGATCCAGAACAAGGTCTTTAGGCTAGTTCCAAGTTTTTTTTTTTTTCTCTTTTTCCTGGTTGATGACAAGACACTTATGCATCAAGCACTAGAGCAGTTATATGAAGACATCTACATATGTTTATCATAGGTTACAAAGCAACCTTGATCATTTCATGCATATGAGCACATATTATTGAATTACACAAACAACAAAAATTTACCTGTGAAAAGTTCCTTATTGAAACTCCGAAATGAAGGTCTACCAAACTCCGCAGAAAAAACCTTCTCTAACTCTATTCTTTCACCATTTCCATGACGGTCCATCTTAAAAATAATCTGTTCAAAACCACCGGATTACAATTCAAAACACAGTACTTCTATGAAACAGTAATAAATCAAGATATAAAAAATCAGTAAACCTCCCTCACAATTTCATGTTATTGAAGTTCTTACATCAGGACAGCCATATGCTATCAGATCACTATCTTCTGTGATCACTGCTGCAACCCCACCATTTTCTACTCCAAGGTGAGACAAGTACGCTAACTGAGCATCTGCTTCATATGGAGCTACAACGAACTCAATTGTCTCTGATTTCAGGGTCTGCAAGATAAATGCATAATATAAATACCCTAGAGTGAAGATTAATTACAGATGAACCAGTCAGAAGTATGTACAACAAAAAACGTTTACAGCATACCTGAATTAGCTTATGTGCCATAACCGGAGTAATATTCACTGCTCTCTGCACACAAAGGAAAGGAAGATACTTGAATTGTTTTGCCTCTTCGGCAGAAGCATTAGCATATGGGAAAATGAAAGGCAAAATCTTTAGTTACCATGATGATAACAATTAGATATCGAACAAAATGTAGATGCAGTTTCTAAAGGGTTTTTGATATGGTTTCCCTACTATAGTCAAAGTTTTATCTCATCAATTTGCATAATAAATGTTTACAATAAAGATCAGTATATGATCCTGAGATAAAACATTAACTTTGATTAGATACCAGCTCCAAAAACGCATGAGAACTACAACTAAGTCTTAGATTAATTGCTAGCATTGTACATTGCTTGTTTTTTCATTTTTTTCCACTTTAAACTAGCCAACTTTCAATGTTAAAGACAAATCTATGTAGTAATCAGCAATTTCCTCCGAAAAGACCAATGTTGTTTATTTATTTTTTCAAATCTAAGAAATTCTTCTACCTGGAAGAGCTCCGAAGCTGCAGCAACATTCCCTTCTTTGAGCTTCGTCATTGCCAATTCTCGATTAGCCCTTCTTTTTCTACAGTCACATAATCACACACCAAGATTCACCCATTGAAAGGATAAATTTGACTCGAGAAAGAAAACCAAAAGAGTAAAAAGTTCATCCAAAACCTAAGACTTCAGAAAAAAAAAAAAAAGGAAAAAAAGATACCTGTTCCTCTCTTCCTCAGTTGCTGCCTTGCAAGGAACATTGCCACCATCAAAAACAACAACCGGAGTTATTTCATAGAAGCGAAGCAAGTTCACTCTATGCATAAAGTATTCAATGTATCGCAACTTCCTTACACTACCAGAATCAAGACAAAGCTCCATACTACACGAATAAGCTGAAAAATAAAATGCCAACTTCAACTTCTCACCATTAATTACCCCAAAATTGAAAACCATTCACACAGTTCAATACTCAACACTCACCCCCTTTGTGAAGCCACGAATACGCATCAATACCCACCTGCAGATTTTGCAAAGTGAGTGAACATGTACACGCCCCAGATAAAATCACGCGGAAAAAATCGAAACTTAGAACAATGGGGTTGATTCTTACTCGTTTTCCAGCGTACTTCTTGATGTGGACAGGTTCGATGTAAGGTTTCATGAACCTCAGGAGATCCTTGATGCCCATTTGCAATGTCCTAGGTCTCCTGTTGCTGTCTGGGTTTTGTTTTGGGTTTATTCGAATTTTCTTCGCTTTTCGTTTTATTGCTTCGGAAATTTTAATTTTTATGCGCATAAATAGGATGACAGAAAATGGCGCGAAGAACGCGAAATGGCGTAAGAAAAACGAGGGACGAGAAAAACTGTGATATTGTTACATGTCGGTGACAAAACTATATGTACAGTCCAATGAAAAATGTTCACCGAGTAAGGTGAAGACGTGTTCGACTCTGATTGGCTTTTGGGAGAGGGTTATTATGGTATTTCAGTTAAAATATTTCCCGCGAATGAGTTTGAATCGTGAAAGACTTGCTTCGCGCTCTTTTTTTGTTTCTTGCTACTTCAAAAATTAGTTTAAAATGTATTATTTTTCTAAATGAAATTAAAGTATTTTAATAAAGGTTAGTAATTATAATTTTTTGTTTTCGATAACTATATATTAATTAAAAAATATAATATAGTGTCAATTAATAATAATATAATTTTTAAAACTAAATAATTTGAAAGTTAACTTGTATTTAACTATCCTTTTGTTTTTCTTTAATCAAATAATATTTATTTTCATTTTATTTAATCAATTAAAAAGTTAACTTCTCCTCGTTTTTCACCTACTTTTTTCTTTTTATATTTTTTTCCTGCTACAAAATAGAACATTAAAGTCTTATCTGTGTTAGCCTGAACATATTGCTATTTTAATTTTATATAAGAAATTAAAATAAAATATATATTTTCAAATTCTGAGTAATAATTAATATTAATCTTTGACTGTTTCTTTTTTTCATACTTTTTTCCTGAAATTCAGAAGAAACCCTAACAATCACAATCTGATGACTCCTCGCGTCGACGATTTCGAAAACGACAATCTCTCCTCCACCGACGACGACGATGACGACGGCTTCAAGGAGGATATGGCCGCGCTCTCCCGAGCCTGCATGATAGTTGTCCCAGGCGCCGATGAGAATTCCGCCGCCGATGACGATGTTCCGTCGGTGGACCCTCTCACTGACGCCGGCACTGCCATTGTTCCCGTCGCCACCGACTCTGACTCCGACGACCAGGACGACCTCGAATGTCTCAAGAGAGTGCAGAGCCTTTACCACCCTCTGTCCGTTCTTCCGCCGCTTTCGCCGGCGGTGGCCGTGTCTGACGGCGACGATGACGTGGATGACCTCGAGACCGTGCGCGCCATCATGAAAAGGTTTGGCGACTACAACGAAGGTATTTGAGTTTCTTTGTGCGATGTGGTTGTTGAAATTTGATTTCGAATTTCGCTAGTAATTTCTGAATTTGGGATGTGAATATGAAGGAAATAATAATGCAAGCTTAGCTATGAGTAGAGAATAAAATATAGATATTGGCGTGCTGACAATATTAGGTTTGCATGAAGGTGGAATAAAAAAGTTGGTTGAGGAGGATCAGATGTCCAGCCTGGGCTGTGAGGGTGATATTGCTAATGGCTCAATCCATTACGAATCAGATGGTGTTGAATTAAGCCCTTTTTCTCAAGGTCCTAATGAGGCTGCCACAGAGGAGTTGATTGAAAACATTGAAATGCAGCTTAGTGATTTTGTTGAGAGTTCTGAACCTGATGCCTGGGAGTTGTCCAGATTACCACAGAAACGCATGAGCTGTCCTCCTGTTGTTCAGTGTTTTATTGATGCCATCAAGAAAAATAGGGATTTGCAGAGATTTCTTAGAGGTAAGCTGATTGAGCTTGAAGCTAAAATTGAGGAAAACAAAAAGATAAGGAATAAAATTAAAATTCTTAAGGACTTCCAGGCTTCATGCACTAGAAGAACAGGGAATGTTTTATCACTGAAAAAAGATCCACGTGTTCAATTAATATCTGCAAAAAGGTCTCCTGCTCGAAAGAAGTCTAAGGTTAGTTGTATGATGCTTTTATAGTTTGCTGAAGTCCGAGTTATTGTTTGTACTATTTCATCGTGAAATGAAGTTACTGGTCATATATATATATATATGTTTATCCCTGGGTAGATTAGTGGATATTGTTTGGGATTCTCCTTCACTCGAAACTTATTTTTTTAATTACGAGAACCATAGATGTTATCTGTTTCATACAGTTTAGTGGGTTTGAGTGGTAATATGAAATAGTTATGGTGAGAAAGTGTTCTCTCTTATGAAAGCCTCGATACTTGATCCGTGCATAATATAAAACTGGAATGAAGAGGAAAGGTTATAAAAATTCAAGATATGATACAGCCTATTAATGATAGCATGAATTTAAAAAAACTTTACATCATAGTTACCGATCTCGAATGGTGGCATGTCGCAGTCATCTTTGAAGATGCTATAGTGGGAAACAGGGAGACTGCTAATATAAATATTGTAATATAGACTAAATAATTCAGGGTAAATAGTAACTAGTATTTATATATTTTGTTTTTTGTACAATAAGGAAAAAAAAGAACAATATTAATACAAAAACTTTAATTATGTTAGTTTGTTTGAACTCTATTAATGGTTGAGGTAATTGAGCAAATGTTTGGTTTTTAGTAATTGCTATTTATGTTTATTAAAGGAAAAATTATTAATATGCAATTAACCGAGTCTTTTACCCTTTGCTTTTTGCTTTGTAAATTTAAAATCTTTAATAGCTCCCTTCAAGGTTATTTGTATATTAATATTAATTTTCTCTTTAATAAACGTATAATTACCAAAAATTAAACATGTGTTCAATTACTTTAACCATTAACGGAATTAAATAAAAAACTAATGGAATTAAAGTTTTCTTAGTAAGACTGTTCTTTTGTTTTTCATTGTACAAAAAATAAATATGTCAATACTTATTATACTGAATTAACTATTTACCAAATAACTTATAGTACACTTATAAATACTAAAAAAAAAAAAAGAAATTCATGATAGAGGCTGGAATTTATAGTCTTTGTTATTTGATTTGGTATTATGCCTGCTTTGGGGGTATGATTAAGGGGTTTGAATCTATTGCTTAGCAGTCTTGCACAGTAATTGTGTGCAAATATTTAGGTAGTTTTGTTGTTATCTATTTAGTGACTGGTGACATCACATTTGTCACCTTCTTAGTATTGTAGAAGTGTCAATTCACACTGATTGTATCGGTAATCCATGATTCAACTTTTTCCTGGCAGAAACATAAAAATGTACCTGCAATGTGTTATGGCCCAGAAGAAAATTCTCGTGTTGCTAACTATAGGATGATATTGGAAAGATTTCCACTTTCATTGGATCGGAAAAAATGGTCTATGGTAGACAGGGGAAATCTTTTTAAGGGAATTAAACAACAATTCCAAGAAATGGTGCTTCAACTTACACTTTCACTTGATAAAACAAGGTAATATCTATTCTGTTTTGTGGTATATTACTAAATTACTAACTGCTGCTTGACCAATGTGACCCTTCCCCTGTTGTGTTTTGAATTTTTTCCCTTGATGTACGTCCTTTACAGTTCAGAGGGCTTGCTTGGAGATGCTGATGACATAGACAATATAATCACATCTGTTAAAGATCTTGAAGTCACACCAGAGAGGATTAGAAAAATTTTGCCGAAAGTTAATTGGGATCTGATAGCTTCTATGTATGTTGGTGGCCATACTGGTGCTGAATGTGAATCAAGGTATATGTTTTTTAATTTGTGAGCTTTCCCTTTGTGTTTTTGTGCATGAAAAAATTAATCTTGGCTGTGATAAAGTATTTTGTGTTTCTGATATTGGTGAGCTCATGCTGAATTTTAATCAAGATATGTGTCTACTGATTCGTGAAGTTTTCTTTTGTGTGTTTGTATGCATGAAAAGCTGGTTCTTGGTTATGATAAAATGTTTTATGTTGGTGTTATTATGTCATGCTCGTCCGTCATATTTGTTCTAGGAGAGCTACATTGATACTGTTTTACTGATACATTGTGGATTGAACTTTTTGAAATTATTTTATACACATAATGAGATAGGATGTGCTACAATTGAGCTTGAATGAAGTAGGTCAAAGAATAGATTACGTTTTAGCATATGTTTTGGTGGGTTTGGGGGCGTCTTCACTTCACGCGAGTTTCAAATTGACAACAAAATGACAAATCACGATCTCTTTAAATAGGGTCTGCTTTGATGAAATAATGTAGTTTCCCTATAGAATTTGTTTCTTCAGTTTCGGTATTAAAAATGCTATATCAATCTATCATTGAGGGGAGGATCAACCTGTCTCTCTTAATTGCACAGTAGATTTGTTGAACTGCTTCGTTATAACCTGTCCTGTATTCTTAGTTTTGTCCATATATTTCTTTGACTATTGTTTCATGTTCATTGCCTTTCTATGAAGAATATTTTTACTCTACATTGCAGACATCTATGACAATCACCATCACAGACAGTTTACCATTTTTGGATTTCAGTAAGAGTTCAAGATCAACACATCATGCAGGTGGGTTTGTACATGGCATGACTTTTAACATAGTGGTGCTTAACATGTCTGTGGTGGTTGTCATCATCACAGATGTCTGTTATGTAGACCATAGATGTATGACTGGTTGGATTCCATACCTTTGATTCACTATATTTTAATGGTTTGCAAACGCAGGTGGTTGAATTATGAAGATCCTTTGATCAATCAAGGTGCATGGACTAAGGAAGAGGACAGGTCCCTTTTACTTATTGTCCAAGATATGGGCATCAGGAACTGGTTCAATATTGCTTCATCATTGGGCACAAGCAGGACTCCATTTCAATGCTTGTCACGATTCCAAAGGAGCTTAAATCCTTCTATGCTAAATAGTGAATGGACTGAGGAAGAAGATGCTCAATTATGTTCTGCCGTGACATATTTTGGTGATAGCAATTGGCAGTGCGTGGCTTCTGTTCTAGAACGGCGGACAGGAACCCAGTGCTCAAATAGGTTTGTTAGCTATTTAAATTTTGTTCTATATCTGTAATTTAATTTTGCATAAGTTTGTTGGTCCATTATCTGAAATCAAATAATATTTGACGGCAGCCTTTCACCCTACTTAAGATAACAAGGTCGATTTATGTGTAGTTCACAGTTTGATGATACTGATGCTCTGGAATCATCTTCTTTTAAGCTGTTATTATGCGGCCTTCATGATTTCTGGTGATTGTCAAATTTAATAATTTGATATCAGCTCAGTATTGTTTGAACCATTATTGCTTATTTGTTTGTACAGTATTGTTGAAAAGTGGAAGGTTGAGAAAGGAAGTATTTGTTCTCCTTTAGGGTGAGGTAAAGATCGGCCATTTGTGTAGTGACAGAAACAATAATATCCTACCCTGTAGTTTTAGTCAGTACTTAGTAATTTACAACCTGTTTTCAACTGGGAGAGAATATCTGGTTACTTCTTTAGGATGGTGGTATTTTATGTATTTCTGTATGCAAATGATCGTGTCCTCCTATATTTAACCTTTTGAAGAAATGCATTACTTCCATACCTTGTTTCTCACAATGCATCATAAACCCGTTGAAATTTGGAAAGTTGCTTCGATATCTTAATGACAGGAAAAGGAAGAATATATCCATTCAGAATGGTTCAAGACTCTATGTATTTCCTTTCTCTTATGAGGTTGCTTTATGTTAAAAAAAAAAAAAAAAAAAAATATTGAAAATGAAATGACGCCATGACGACAAAATATGGTCACTGATATTAAAAAGTTAAATATCTGCAATTATGTTTGGTTCAATAAATTAACTGAGTTGACTTTGGAGAACTGCATTTTGTCCGCTGATGCAGATGGAAAAAATCCCTTTGTCATGAGAAGAAGGGGAGCTTTACTCTAGAGGAAAATATACGCTTAACAGTAGCAGTCATGCTTTTTGGGCGGAAATGGAATCAAATAGCTAAATATGTTCCTGGCCGGATCCAATCTCAGTGTAGGGACAGGTACTGCGTTTTGTTTAAAAAATTTGACGACATGATTTCCTTCGGTCTTAGGTTCTTGTTAAAGTTCTTGAACTTTCTTATGACAGATACCTCAATAGTCTGGATCCTTCTTTGAAATGGGGTGGATGGACTGAGGAAGAGGATTTAAGATTAGAAGCTGCAATTGCCAAGCATGGATATTGCTGGTCTAAAATTGCTGAAGAAGTGCCTCCTCGTACTGATTCTCAATGCCGAAAGTATGAGTTCAAATTAACTTCAATTATAAAAATCTAAAAATCCTCAATTTCTATAAAATTATATGTATTATACTCATTGAACAGGAGATGGAAGGTGTTATGTCCTGAACAAGTTCCTTTGCTTCAAGAAGCAAGAAAGAAGCAAAGGGCTATTATTGGTAGTAACTTTGTTGAACGAAAATCTGAACGCCCAACCATTACACTTAATGACTTTCTACCTTTACTTGCATTAGCTCCGAACTCTGATGTTGGTGCTTCAGACATTAGCAAGAAGCACAAGACAAGGTACTCCCATTTAATCCCCCTTTCATTCTGCCCTAGTTTCTCACATCTCACACGTGTGATGCCATCATTGTTAGGTTTATTGTTTGATAGGATACGACCCTATTACAGAGGTTTATCCGAGAAGAAATAAGGGAAATGGGAATAAGCTAATTGATGTGGTTAGAAGTAGTTACCGTGTCAGCAGAGTTAGTTAATAATAAGAGAGGTTTGTATATAAATAAATACATTTTGGGTTCAGAGAAAAAGAGGTAAAAAAATATATGTTGGGAGGATATTGGTCCTTCGAAGAACCAGAGTTGTTGTTTCTTTAAGGAAATATACCTTTTTTGTCTTTCTTATCTCTGTAAACCTCATCTTTCTTGAGTTTCTGGTCCAATCTGTATAATTGTTTCAGTATAATATGCTGGGCATATAATGTTTGAAATTGAATATTAGTTCTGGTATACCATTGTTTTCTAATTCTCGTTCATTGCATGCAGCAATGTTCCCAAGAAAACGAGCTCGAAGAAAGGTGCAAAAAGAACTCGACGTACCAAAGAAGTACGAGATACAGAGGTATATCACGATGATGAGCTCTACCCAGTCTCTGCATGCAGCAATCTTCCGAACAAGAATATGAGGTCCAAAAGACGTAGAAAAAGTAGTCGAAATTCTCTGCAGGAATTAGTGGATATCTCTTCTAGTGACAAGGTCACTTCCAGTATTCCGAATTCTGAAAACGAAGATTCGGACAGCATAACCCTTGCCAGTTTTTTACGCAACAAATCAAATGAGATATTATCTAGATTTAACAAAAAATTGAGTCAGACTTCCATCTCTAGGATTACCGATGTTCCTGAGCAGGTTGAAAGTCAAAACCCATCTGATGAACAAGGCGGCTTGCCTCATTCATTTGAGACTGTTGGAACTAAAAATTCGTTTGTGCAGTCGAATGTTGCTTCTGATAGACGAGTGAGAAACCAAGAGGATTCAAATACTTTGACAAGTGATGATGATGATGACGACGACCATATGACCCTTGCATGCTTTCTGAAAAACAAACCAAGGAAAGAGGATCATCCTGCTAAAGGACATGTGTATGCTTATCCAAATTAAAAACAGGATCTGCATTTTAAACGATGAACGTTGTGCAAGCAAGCCAATCATCTTATCTGATGACAGTGGACCGTCAATGTCAAAGCATGTTGAAGACATGGAGATTGTTTTACATGATTGTGTTGCTAAACCAATCGATATCATTGTGGAAGAAAAGTTTGATCAGTTTTTTACCTCCACGCAAAACAAGCCAAGGAGGGAGCGAAAATGTCCCGGTAGATATTTGTAGGCATGTAAACTTTTTTGTTTCCCATTACTAGATTGATTAAAAGACATTTGACTAAAAGTTGTGCCAAAGGAAATTAGGTAGTGGCCAATCTATATACAAAAGTTTGATTAATTGAAAGCCCACTTTAATTATATCACTATTATTTTAAAAAAAATAATATTTAGATATATAATTATTTTTAAGATGCATTCAATTGTCTTTTAGACTTAAGCTGATTATTTTGATGTAATAAATTTTGGTTCATGTAATAAACATTTGAAATTATGTTTTGTTTTTTAAAATAACATAAAAGTGTAAATAATATATTAAAATATATTATAATTGAAAATAATAATTAAAAATTAATATATAAAATAATTATTAATATCTAAATTAAAAATTATTTAGCTCAACAGTTTTTTAGAATTTATTGAATTAATTATTTAAAATTTATTTGAAATGTGTATATATTTAAATTTTTCTTATATAAGTTAAAAATGGAAAACAGTAAAAATAAATTATGGTGCAGTCTAAATTAATTTAATATTAAAAATCAATCAAGCAGTTAGATATTCCGCACTCAGAAGTTCACAAATTCATCAAATTGAAGAGTAATTAATTATTCGATTTATTAAACCTTGAATTTTGGTGAATTTTTTTTACTGTGTATATATATATAATTAGTACGATTATATAATTAAATTAAGTTCACAATAGATAAAACGATTTAAAATGTATTATTTTAAATACAATTGAATATATTTTAAAATTAAAACACTAATATAATAAAAAATATAAATAGCGAAGTTTTATTTCATATAATAAATATATTTATTTTATATATTTATAAATAATTACTATACTAGTTAAAAAATACAAAAGAATACAAAAATGTAAAAAAAAATGTGAACTCTTCAATAAAGTGAAGACTTCAACGTAAAAATAAAGGTAAAGTAATTAAGTAATTGTCTTTCTAGATTGAAATTGTTAATCCAGTAATAACTTATCTAAATTTATAATTTTTTAAATAGATTAATTAGTGATAAAATTCCACATTTTAATTAAAAAAAACGTGAATTTTGGTTGAATGAAAAAACAAAGTGTTCTCATGTTCACTGCTTTGAAAAGTGGAAACTCAAAAATTCATGGAACTCTCAAACATTCTTAGTATATTTTTACCTTTATATTACAACGCATAATATATACACCAATATTTTAAGGAAACATTTTCAGTCTAACGTGACAAATACCAATACTTTAGAAAGTATTTCAAAATAATTTCATTTAAATTATCTATTTCTAATTCTATATTAACTTGTTAAATGATGAATTTATTTAGATAATTTTTTCATTCCTAGAATAAAATAATAAGAGAGAAAAAGTAAATAAGTTTTTCACAAATTAAAATTAAAATTAATTTACGTATAAATTAATTTACAGAAATTTTCTATAAGAAATTTCAAAATTATTATTTTAAACTTTCGCATAAGTTAGCTTTTTAAGTTATCTGTAGAAGTTTGTTTTATTTATTTATTTTTACAAGTACTTCTTGAGAAATTTGTCTAAAGCAGAACTTAAGTTTAATAAACATGAAGACAGATTGAACTTTTAAAAGTAATTCTTTTTTCTTTCTTTCTTTTGTATGATAGAGTTTAGAAGTGAGAAAAAAAATTAAAAACTTATCAGACCCACAATTAAACTTTGTTTACCCTATTTGTTAGGGATGGGAAGGGAGATTCAGGTGTAAAATTTCTCTTATTTTCATCTCCATTCTTATCGGACAATGAATATATTTGTATTCGTTTTTTTATTATTATAAATATTAATTAAACAATTTTTAAAAAATAAAAATTATAACAAAATAAATATAATATTATTGAGAATTTAAAGTTAAAATGATGCATTTTTTTCAATGTCATATAAAAAAAATATTTGTGAATATCAAATTAGAGTACCAAATAACAATTAAATAAAGGTTAAATAATTACAAAAAAGAGTTAAAATAATTAAATGTATTGATTTGATGAAATTGGAGATTTTATTTTGCTAAAATGTAATATATTGTTTATATGAAATCACATGAAAAAAATATGTACAATTAACTGTAATAAGATAGAAAAAAAATCATGAAAATCTAAGTAAACTTAATAGAAATGGAACAAGTCAAAACAATTGAGAGATGATAAAACTTATAAAGAAACGAGAGCTTTTATTATAAAACAAATCTAAAAATTAGAGAGAATAGAGAATATAAACTTGTTATGCTACCCACTAAATTAAAGGGTTTACATTATTGAACACTTCAAATTGATAGTAATAACTAAATGTGTAATCTAAACATTATATGATTAAATGAAATTAAGGTTTGTATTTTGTAAAATAATACAAAAAGAAAAAAACAGGTTATGATAAAAGACAAAATTTGAGCAAGTCGAAATTGAAAGAGAATAAAAACAAATGTATAGTAAAATAAGAAAGAATAGTTGATAAATTAAGTACTCAATAGCACAATAAATATAGATCTCCTAAGTTATCTAATAAATTTAAATATTTTAGTAAGTTAATATACAAATATGTGTATACTACTCTACATAATTATTCCATATAGTGTTTATATGTTTCATAATTTTTAAAAATAGTAATATAAAAGAATATAGATTTATTCCAAAACAAATAAGATCCTAATATCTAAAATATTTAACTAATTACACATTAATTTACTATAATAAATAATTGATTTAGAAGATATATATTAACTAAGACATATTAGGAATTAAGATATGACATAATTTATCCCTCGCATATATTGTTGTTCTTGATGGACGAGAGAACAAGTATCAGGCTTTTAATATTTTAAACTTTTATGTGTGAAATATGTAATAAACTTTTACTCAATTTTATACTATGGTTTTACTATATTTAATTTAAACATTTAGTAATTTTAATATATAATATACTCAATCCTATTAATATGAATTAAATATGAAAAACAAAATATGATAAGATAAGAACGACTAGTATCCATTGTATGATATAATCTAATCTTTTAGATAAGAAACTATTTTAAATAAGGGACAATAGAATTTAGAAAAAGAAAAGAAAAAACAAAACTTACATGCAAAACAATAAACGAGCGCAAGAGAGGTTTTACTATGGCTATTTTTTTTCATTATTTTTAAATATACAACAACTTTTAACGTTAATTTTTAAAATTACCTTGTAATTTATATCAATTTTTTATATAATATTACTAGATAATATCAAAATGTGTATATCATTATTACTCGTTTATATTTCAACTTAACCTAAAAAAAAATATCTTCCGGCACGTTAAATTGATACTGACGTTGCACGTACTTTTGAAAAGTTGAAACACAACCAAACCTTTCACTGCATAAAACTTTTGGCATAAAATCTAGCACGGAATACTTTTGGCATAATATCTTTAACTACATTTCTAAGTTCACAATTTTTGCATAAACGTTTGGTTTTTCTTTGCATAATGTAAGTTATAAATGGACGTCCAAATTAGTACAACTTTCGTCTGTAATCATTGATAGTTTTTAAGAAAATATAACAAAAATTATAGAATTAGATAAATGATAAATAAAGTTGGATAAATGCCAAGTGAACATAGAATGAAAACTACTTCATCTGGATTCATCTTTAAATTCATTACATTTTGCTGTTAAAACCACTTCAAACTTGTACTTGAGAAATGGCTTGGATTCATTTTGATCCCAAATTTTAAAAATCGTCTCATAAAAATTGAACGTATAATGTATAATATAAATTAAGTAATTAAAAATTTAGCACAATATATAATAAAGTTTCTAATAGAAAATATCCATCCTAGATGAAACTTACTAATATCATATAACTTCTTATCTTCTTAGACAAATAACTAACTCCCACAACGCATTTTCCGCAAAAATTACTTCTGCAATGAATTTAACCTAGCAAATATAGCAATATTCAACACTACTTATCTTAAAACACCAAGATATATTTATTGAAAAACAATATATCCAAAAATTTAAAGAATCTTCTTTTAACAAATTTATCACAATTTTTTATTACAAGTCTATTAACTTTAAAATTATCTTATCAAAATTAAATATTACATATCTGAAAACCAGATTCAAGCTGGCTGATATGTCTTATTGTTCTTCAATTGCCTTCGACACAAAACAAGATCTCTAATTTTCCACCTTCACTTTTCAAGAGTTTCGAGCTATGAAATGTATGATCTTTCAGTCAACAAATATAATGTAGAAAACTAACCAACTCATCGCCACCAAGGATCTGCAGAGAGTTAGGAAGACAATATACTAGAACAAAAACTTAACCAGGTTTTTCAAAGCACAAAAATCCAGATCCAAAACACCATTAAGAAAAAAAATTAGCAGATTGTAACAAAACAGTGATTGATCGTTAGTGAAACAGAAATATTCCAAAAGGGTCACGACACGTACCTTCAACAAGATCATGAACATCCTTTGAGCAAGGTTACTTCAAAGCAAGAACACACTAACATAACACCAAGATTTGCTTCAAGATTAAACATAGTAGGTTATATGAGAAAAGGAGAGAAAGGTGTAGAGCTCCCTTCAATCCAAAGAAGGATAGCACTATAGAGGAAGATGAAGCTCCCTAGATATGCAAGCCACAAGACTACCACAAAACATGTTGATGGGTAGGACTGTGGGATCCATAGCTAAGCAGCTCTATCCACCCAGCAAGATCCTCGATTGGACTTCAAGGAGCTCCACTCCATAACCCCTTTTGTGTTCTTCTCCCAACCATGTGCTCAAACCCTAGCCAAAACCCTAAAATCACCCCACAAAAAATGATCAAGAACAAGATCAAGAACATGCACAGAGGATCATAAACACAACCACACACCCCAAAGGAAAGGAGAAACCACATGGAAAAAGACGTTAAACTGGATGGCAGAGGAACACAACCCAACCCTTTTCCCAGTTTTCTCAGAAAGAACAGCAAAACAAAAAACCCTAGATCTGAGATCTAGGATCCTCCAAAAGAGTGGTGACACAAGGGTGTATATATACATGAAGTGAGAGGCCGTGAGAGGCCTTCTCCAAATGGAAAAAGCAGTGATAAATCTACCCTCAACAACCCCAACGCTATTCAAAAGGTTAAGGGTAAAGGGTCCATCCACAACCCTTGACCACAATGAAAACCCTACCTACTCACCCTATTGGAACCTACTCTCGTTCACTTCCATAAATAAGGCACATGGAAGCGAGCGCATGCAATTTTCACCACCACACCACAGCTTTTTTATCACTTCAAGCAGCAGAAAAACAATAAAAAAATATGAAATAATAATGAGAATAATATGTGGTAAATGAAAATATGACAGTAACGTGGTGGACCAGTTGCAGAGGTGCTAGCTGTTTTCTTTCTTTTTCTTTTGTTGGATGCTTTATCGCCTTATGTCTCGGGAACCACCTTCCTTAGATTCCCTCTGCAAACTCATCACGTGCCCTTCTGCCAAACCCTTCACATCTACCCAAATTTTTCTCCTTTTTCACAGTCATTGCACGGTTCCTAGTTTTCCTCTCGCACTGTTCCTAACACTACTTTCTTTCTCGTATTTATATTCAACAATGTTTCAATAAAATGTTCAAATGTGGATGATAATAATGTTTTCATAAAATTTCAATGTAGTGTTTATCCTTTTAATTAATTATTCATTTATTACTCATGCGTGTTTTAATCAATTATTCACTTATTGTTAATTCATATTTTAATTCATTTTTAATTTATTATTGATGTATAGAGTATTGATCAAGAGCGATTCAAGAAAATAATTAATATATTATTAATTTTGTAGAATGATCTTCCATTTTCTTATCATTGTTGCAAACATTTTTTTTTGTTATTTGTGTCTAAGGTCGGATAAAATAATTAATTTTTGTTATAATTGATTATTTGTGGTATTAAGAGGATATGACTTGTTTTCTCCGTTCATTTTTAAGTTGTTTTAGAAAAAAAAAGTATATATATATATATATATATATATATATATATATATATATATATATATATATATAAGATTAGATGAAAAAGTATGAATATAAATAATGAAAAAGGCTAATAATACATCCAAATTTGAAATACCATATAGATATAAACAAAAGTTTTAAAGTTAAAAGGAAACAAAATGAATATGTAATTTATTTTTTAGTGATTCTTATAATAATTGGATTTGTATAAAAGAAATGTATGTTTTTTTATTTTAATATTGCTTGTTTATATTAATATATATTTTGCTTATAAAAAATAGTGTTACTTTTATCTTGAAGAAAATGTGGATACATTTAATTATAAGATAACTTTTTCCTCTTCAAATAAGAGTGAAGTTTCTCATGAAACTATTAAATTTCAATTTCATGAAATTCTAATTATTTATATTAACTTTTGTTAAAATTAAATAATAAAAATAATAAATTGATAAAATAAATCATATTTTTACATATTTTGAAATATATATTTTAAATCAACTTTGATATATATAAATGAGACGTAAAATAATTTTATATTAATGTGGACTTTTATACATATGATATAGTTAAATGAAACTTTTAATTCAAGTTAATATGTTTCAATTGTAAAATATTGAAGAAGGTAGTACTTGATAAAATTTGGTACGTAAATTTAAATCATAAGGTTATTCTATATGTTTTTTTTTATTATTCAAACAATGTTAAAGCAAATTGTATTTTTGTACAATTTAGTTAAAGTTATGTTTTTTTTTTTTACAATTTTCATATTTTCTAATGTAAACTATAATTTTTTTGGAAAATTATAAAAGTGTTGTTAATGAAAAAATTATCATTTAAACATAGTTTATATTATATTTTATCATTATTAAATTTACTATGCTATATAATAATTCTGAATAATATTATAATTTATTGTATTTTTATCATGCTATGTTCACTAAACCATCCCTTTATCCATTTTGAGAAAAATATTTCGCTAGAGAACAACAAATAGAATAGTCACTCTTAGTTGGCCTCCATTTTAACAAGTGCTTCCACTACCATTGCAATTAAGTACCACAATTAATGCAACCATTTTCTTTCTGCTGTTGGACATAATTAATTCACCAAAAAAACTAAAAACGAATAAAAAGAAGTTAGTATAGAAGGAGCATATGAATGAACGATGGGATGAAAACGAGCACAGTTTTTTTGGAAAAATTAAAACTCAAAATCGAAATCTCAATATGAAATAAATTCTTAATTATTTCAATTATGAAAATAATTGATAAGTATCAAATTCTTAGCTTTCCTGTTCAGGAATGTGTAAAGTTGGTAAATAGTTTATATTAATAAAATAGTTTAAAATATACCTCAAATTGCCATAAAATAGAATAGACGTTTATTATAATTTTTATGAGAGTATTATATAAATCCTTTTTAATACCGTAGATCATATATACATACATATATATATATGTATATGTTATAGAATATAGATCACAATTTGATTATACTTTCACATTCTTGTATATTTGCTTATATTATGTATTTTAATAATACTTTTTAAATATAAAAAGTAAGAAATATGTAAAAAAAGAAGTTCTCCGTCTTTTCGCTGGTCATGATAACAGCGTCTCCCAAAATCTAACGCTAGATCTGAGGGAGAGAATGATAGAATGACCTTGCGGGAAGAGTTAATCTTGAAATGCAGAGAACATTTTGTGTTAAGTCGATGGTGATACCACAGGTGATGATATCATAACCCTCAATCGTTGGCGCGTGCTCTATCTGTGTACTTTGCCGTGACTTTTCATCTGTTTAGTGGTCTCCCACACTTCTTATTTTAATGTTATTTTAATGGTGAAGAACCAAAAACATCCCATAAAGTAGTGTTTTAATTTATAAATTGCTGGTTGATAAATTTTTAATTTATAAGTTGTAAGTTTACAAATTGATTTATTAAATTATAAGTATTTAATTTAATAAGTTGACAAACGTAGAATCATATAATTTATTAAATGAATAAAATTTGTATTTTAAAAAAAATAATTTTAAATTTATTTTTAAATAAATAATTAAATTTTTAGTTTTAAAATTTCTATACTTTTTTATTTAGATACGTCTTTTCATTTAACTTTTTACTTTAAAAAATATATTTTTTGTCGCTAGAAAATTGAAAACGGATAAAAATAAGTAAAGAAAATTAAAATATAATAAGAAAATTATTAAATATAAAAATTTATAATAAAAAAATGTATATTTATTATTGATAAATTAGCGAATATAATATATAGAAGGTCCTTAAAAACTAACTTTTTAGTAAAAGTAATAGAATTAAAATTGGTCCTGAATATCTTAATATTAAAGTGAAATTTCATAAAAATAAAAAAAAATCAGTTATTTAATTTTATTTTTATATAATTAACATTTTTTTAGAAAAAAAATCTTTATTATACAGTGTCTTCTCTCTAAATCATTTATAAAATAAACATTTAAAGACCGAATAATAATTAAAATAAAATTATTTTATTATAAGTTTGTTTAAAGTAATTTATGTTTATTTTTTATTTGAATCAGTCCTTTTAGTTATCAAAGTATATATATATTTATATGTGATGTTTAAGACTTCAAAACTAGTTTATGTTAGTTTAAGATTTAAGTAATGAGTTTAAATTATTTATTAGAATTTTATGATGTAAGTTAAGTTATTTTTTTTGTTTTTATAAGTTTGAGCTCTTTGACAGTGCTTATACTTATGATCAAGTAAAGGAAATTAGCTTAAAGATTTTTAATAGAAGTTATTTAATTGTTAATAACACCTTAAGTTAGAAAATCTATACGCGGAGGTGACACGTCACGTTTATTTGGAAAGTTGTTTATCTATGTTTTGTTTTGAAATTTTAGAAAATAGTGAAATTTAGATTACTGTTAGTAAAATGATGAATAATAACGATAAGTGATTGAATGGTATATTTTAGAATTTGATCAAATGACTGGAACAAGTTAAAACTGTGAAGTTTTAAAGTTTTGAAAAACTGTATTTTTTATAAAATGATATCGACCACGATATTAGTGGTACTGAGTGTAGTTCAAGAGGTTTTGCTATTGGATTGGGTCATGTTGGGTGCAATTTCACTAACACCAAGGGAGACTTAGTAAGGTATTTTCAAGTTTGGTTGAAGTCGGGTGCCATTTGAGAGATTGCTTTCGGGTCTTCTTAAATCTTAAACTTATTATTCATTTGTAGTGATTATCATTAATTGTTTGATCATTTTGGTTTGATTATCATTAAATGAAGAATAACGTTTATGAATATGTATAAATTTATATTGAACTTAAGTGAAATATATGATGTGTGATATATGATTTTGAAACATGTGGAATATGTTTAAGACATAGTATTTTCAGGAAATGTAATATCATGTTGGGAATGTTTGGGATGTGCATTGATTTGAGTTAGAAGTATCTTGACTCTACTAGTATATCAGAACCATATAAATGAAGATTGTTAGATGGTGTAAGTCGAAAGATATTCATATAATTAGACTTGAGGTTTGAAATAATAGCTGATCATGATAAAGTAAAGTATGTAACACCCAAAAAATATACATTATTTAACATATAGTAAACCCAACAAATGAGAACAAATCCCAAAATAAAAATATACGATCTTTTAAAAACTCTTTGCACATGCATATGTATCTACTCGTATACAACCAGAAAAAGCAATTACAAACTAGTGAAAATAGAATTTTATAACATACTTGGTACATTCAGAAAGAATAATATTAGTCTTCATAAGAATTTATTTAAATATTGACCTATACATTTTCAATACCAAATACATTTTTATTTTAAGTATTCATATCAAACATTATACATATATCATTTATTCCATCACCAAAAACTCTAAAATCATCAAAATATAATATTTTAACAATATCACACCATATATAAAACCAACTATTTCATAAAAACATTTAATTGCATAAAAGAAAACATTCAATTTCATCAAAATAAACATTTAATTTATTTCAATATAAATCCATTTTACATCAAGTCAAACAATTAAATGTAATATCTATAAATAAATAAAACTTAACCGAGTTCAAGAAGCATAAATAATAATATGTAGAAATAAAAGAAAAACAAAGAATCCACAACTGAGTGGCGTCCAAATTAACAAACTCGAGAAAAATGCATCTAGTCCAGGTAAGTGACACGCCACACCAGCCCAATCAAAAAACTACCTTACCACACGTGAAACTATCTATTTACCATCAAATGACTTATTTAGTGTCATATATATATATATATATATATATATATATATATATATATATATATATATATATATTTTTGAAGTTATTGTAAATAATGTTTAAAAACATTGGTAAAATCTTAAGCTAGATACTTGAAATAATTGAGAATAGTTAGTTAGAAAATAGTATATGAAATATAATGTGATGCGATTTAGGAATAATTTTCTCTCTTAATTGTTAAAGAAACAATCAAACTAACTTTTGACTTTTAGTCCTAAAAAAGATACAATGAATTTGGATTCAATAAGTAATTTGAATAGTCCATAAAATCAGCTAAATATATCTAAGTTTTTTATCCAATTTGAAGTGGATGAATTTTAATCTGATAACACTTTTGGATGATATCGATGATTGGATAGATAAATACTTGGAGTTTTTATGTACAAATAAAAAGTTTTGGTGCCTTCTCTTTTACTAATCGAGCTTCGCTATTTGGTGCTTTTCTTGTTTGTCTTTTTGTGGGTCTCTTATTTTTTTTTTACAAAAAAATGCTCATTGGATTAGGGAATGGTAATTGGATTAAGTGGATGCGGACTTTATTATACTATTTTTATTTTAAAATAAAAAATATCTTTATTTACGTTCTTATATTTAATAGTATATCTTTATTTTGTACACGTGTCTTTACCGTAATATTTTCATTTCAAATATCAATATTAGTTAAATATTATTTTCTGAAAAATTATAACATGATATCATTAACAATTCTTATATATTTATATATATAGTTATATTACCACCATTAAAATTATGGTAGCTTCAAAGTTTGTTATTTAAAAGTTTCTTGAAATATCAATAGAAAGTATTATCTTCATTTGGTTTTGACATGTTACCATTTCTAATAAATCAATGATTAACACATTCATTTAGTCTAGTCATATAAAATATTTTAGTCATAATAAAAATAAATTAAAAATTAAATTTTAACATTCAATTTTTTAAAACTTTAAAAATAAAATTACTTGATATGTTACTCGTAATTTTATATTTTCTTTATACAAATTCAATGTCACAGTTATAATAGGTTTTGTAAAAGCCAAAATTTGCTACAAATAAATGATTTAATAACACTCTAAATTTAAACATAAGTTTAGTTAAAAAAATATATCACCTTTTCTTATATAATAAAAATAACAATATATTTATAAACTACTATTCAGTCATTATTTTATAAATTTAATTTATTTTTAAACTTTTAAAATATTAAACATAGTTTTTTTAATTAGTTTTATTTTTTTATAAAAATTTTGGTTGAAAGTTTTCAGGATAAAAGGTTTAATAATAATTTTTTTCACTATTAAATGACTGGATGTAAAAATTTTCTGAAAAAATCATATCAACACAATCACTTTTTTTTTTTTTATTAGATTGCTTATATTTTGAAGAGTCTCATTTAATACTTATGTCTTGTTTCTAGATACATTTATAAATACACGTAAAGAAAACAGAAGAAATGCAAAAAAACAAAAAAGAAAGGAAGTAAATAGTGGCAAACCATTTTTATAAAATAAAACCCTATAAAGATCATAAACTCAGAAAGCAGGGTAAAATAAACAGAGAGAACGAAATATGCAGAAAACAGAAAATGCAGCATATGATAATGAAATATAGCCACGAAATTAATGTAGTAATGTTATGTGTAAACTACAATAATCATCATTCAGGGTTTCCAAAAAGCAAAATTGATTCTGCTGTAGCAATCTGGCAGACAGAATCGGGCAAGTCAGAACAAAAGCACATATTCTTGAAAAGTTTTGTGAGAATGAATAAGAGAATTGACACTGATGCTGAGGCAGTGGCTTAGTTACTACTACTTAGCAGCAAAAATATTATGCACAGAAATCAGTTGCATTTGAATCTAGATGCAGACCAGTATGCAGCAATAACAATGAAAACTGCCATGCATTACTTATGGTAGTACTTGTTAGAAATTCAAATAAGTCTAAGTCTCACTTCAAGCAAAAATAAAAGAGTTAAGTAGAATATAAGGAAAAAAAAACTAGAACACAACTTTAAAATTTTAGAATTGCAAGAATGGGATAGAAACAGCCCAAGAATCTTATTCACCAATCTCAGAAAAGTATACATTGTATGTTCAGTGAGTTTGCAACTTTTATGTCCCTTTTACAAAGATCTCTCACCCACTAATCTTCATCTCTACTTGACTATTTTGTACCTTTACATGGACCCTTTTCATTGATTTTCATCTCTACTTGTCTATTTTTACCTTTACATGGACTTTTTCAACTGTGAGTGCCACCAATATATCAAGACTGAGGGCATTATAGAGTAACAAACATAAACTGAAGAAACTCCTAACAAATAGTACTTTATTAATCATAACAACAAACTAACATGATGAAACTAATTTACTTGGAAGACCAACATTAGTTTGAATAAAACAAGATTAGTTTCTGTTTTGTTCGTAGCTAACTTAGGCTTCTCTTTCGTTTAATTAGCTACCAGCAGTAATCATGAAGCATGTGTAGCATTCAAATACTGCTAATATTCAATAAAATTCAGTTTATGTTGGCTGCAAAAAGTTTCCTCCTTTTCTGCCAAATCCTTGTTCCCTGTCTTCCTTTCACTTTCTGTCTCATTCTCACTCTCAGTCTCCTTTACTTGACGATTACTATGTTGACCACTCTATCTCCTAATGCTTCATGTGCGCCATGTTCCTCCCATCTTCGAATTTGGTAGCATTCTGGGATACCTTGTGAGGATGAAGCATTACCCCTCAACGTGTAATAAATACTCTAGTTTCATGGCTCTTGTATTGTGGGTCACTTAGAAGAATCAATCAGGTTCATATTTGTAGTACAGTGATAGATGTTATGTAAAGAAGGAAGATTGAAAGAAACAAAGTATGTGCATTGGAGAAAAAGTTTGGTTCCTCATATAGTGATATACAGAATTGATGGTTTATCTAAAGACTAACGATTCAATGTAGGCCCATATAATATCATGATTAATGGTCTTTGTAAAGGGATTTGCTTCACTAGTCACTGATTTTGTGGTCCAAAATGGAAGACAATAGCTGCATGTCCAATGTTATATCAGTAAATGATTACTCAAAACACAAATTCATATGCAGCCAAATAACTTTATACTGTGACAAATGGTCGTTTGTGGTGTTTTGAAAACTGAAGAAGCAGTTAACATCACATAATTAGAAGATTGGGAAAGTAAAATGGACAGAGAATGCATCTTTACCAAGATATTCGTTGCAGTTAAATCATATTCTTGAATAATTGTAGAAATCACATATACAGAAAGTAATAAATGAAACGAGAAACTTTAAATGTGCTAGAAAATATGGTGTGGGAGAGATGCAGAGCAAGTAAAACCACTAACAAATTTAGGTGTGTTTGACAAAATTAGCTTAGCTTTCACATTTTTGTGAGGCTTATGATATTTTGTGCTTTTAATGGTGTGAGATGAAATGCAATTGTTCTTTTAATCTTTGTTTTTGGATGAACTGGATTACAAAGTAAGGGTTTAATTTTCAACTTTATTGTTTGTTTCCATCTTTTCTTAGTGACCTTCACTACCACCAAATGTTATCATATTTCCTCCCATAAATTCTCTGCATGCACACTACTAACTATTATTTTAATTTTCATAAGTAATATATATATATATATATATCAGATTGGTGAGTATGTGAATGACCACACTAAAAAACAAAGGCAGTGAGGAGAAGTGCAGGCTTAGAGAACACTGACTTTTCAGCAAGAAATGAGCCAAAAAGAAGAGGAAAAGAAGATGATAGTTTCTAAAGTTAATAAGCAATATTCAACCATGTTCTTCTTCTTCATTTTTTTCCATGCCTATTTTTTCTTCTTTTCCGTATAGAGTTCAGATGTAGGACAGGAAAAAATGGTGATATACAATCTTGGTAGGGACTGATTTTTGGCCTTGTTTGGATAGTATAGGCTAAGCTGAGGAGGAGTAAAAGGATCTGCAAAATTTGCGTAATGATGAATTTAGATGATCAATAGAAGTGTAACTAAAGAAAAGTAAGGGCCCATCAAGTTAATGTTTTTCTAGTCAGAAATGACAACTGTTAGAGCTTTTATTGGCACTGCAGCTGCAGAAGCAGGAAAATCTCACACTACTTCAGATTTCATCAATGATCACAGTTATATATAATAGACTCTTGATGAAGGCATTTTTTTTTTCTGAATGAAAAAACCATCAAAATTTCTGCAGAATTTTGCAGAATGGTAGGCCCTCAATCAGAAAAGCAACCAAATAATTAAGCAATAATTGTAGTATGTAGATTTTTTTTTCAAATTCCACCTTAACAACTTGGCAACACAACTGAGTCTTTTCAGAATGCTGATGATGACAAGAGGTCACTAATTCCTGTAATAATAATAACAAATTCATATAATGTTTCTCATACTATTATTTTTTATTACATTAATTGTCTTATATGTCTCATTCTCTGGTAACTCCTTCTATCAATACAATGTCCCTAATGACAAAAGAGTCATTAACTTTCTTCTGTTTTCTATCTGTGTATGTAAAATTTGTGTGTCAATAATTGGATACAATTTCTTTAATGACAAAAGGACCATTGTCTGAGAGGGCATGTACAGAGGCAGGGAAATAGGGACATGCAAACCTAGCTACACAATGAGGAGACTAAGAAGCCCTCAGTTTCAGTTTAGTCCAAATGAATAGGTCTGGACCATGAAACTTAGATCCCTAGGGCAAGTATATTAGCTTGCTAGGTCCATGTTTGAAAGTTTCAAAAGGATTTTACTACTGTGTTACATCTCCTATTTCTTATTTTAGTAAGATTACATAAACAACTAAAGAGCCAAAAACATCTAACTATATATATATATATCTAAGGAATTAGGCTATGTCTGGTTTTGAGGAAGCTCCTCAAAAAGTGAAATGAAACAAATCTGTTGTATAATTTTCACCTGGCTAATTCTAATTGTTTTTATATTATTGTTTCATTCAACTACGTACTCCACAATCAGATGTTTTCTAAAATCATTTTCTATTTCACTCAACAAAATAATTTCAAATTAGTTTTGTTAGAAGCTAGACTAATAAATCTGTAAAACATATTTGGTAATTATACTAAAAACTTCTAAAAGTCAAGGAGTTATGAGTCTTGGAAGTTAATACTTTTGCGCTAAAAAGTTCAAATCATGTTGCCTAACTTCAATGAATTAACTATATTAACCAGAAAATAACTTTTTCACAGAACTGTTTTGATTCCATTAAGAATAAAGAATCGAAAGATCACACACATGGATCAATTAAAGAGAAATTTAACAACTAAAAGAAAATTTGATTCTTTAGTAGAATCCTTCGTTACTTCAAACACATAGAATCAAAGTGACTCCTTAAAATTCTCTTTGGATGTGTTGACTTATTCATGGATTGTGAAAAGCAGATGAATAACCACATGCTTCTGGAAGAAATCAAAGAAATTCTGCAAGAGCCAGAAATTGTTTTTTCCCTGACAAATGGTCAAAACTTCGAATATACATTGCTAACAAAAGAAACATCTTACTATCTTTCGCAGGCAATAAAAAAAAGAAAGAAATAATGAATTTATTTAAAATAATTATGTAGTTAGAAAACATTGTCTCAATTCATCCTATTTCATACGGAAGATGTGATATGGTTCTAAAAGGCGAATTACAGTTCCAAGATTTCATTCTTGAACCAAAGTAAGAAAGTTCATTCATCAGCACTTTAGATTCTGAGACATTCCATTCTTTTTTTTTTTAAATAAACGAGTTATGAGTTTTAGAAGTTGGTAATTCAGTTTTTAAGTTCAGCCGAACTAACTTTGACTTTTCAAACTTTTTGTTATAATTGATAAACAGTTTTCCAAATGTAATTAATATTATGAAATTACATTTCTTAATATTTCCAACCATATTTAATTTGTAAATTTTTGGAAATAATTTAATATTATAAATAAAACTTTATTTTTAGAGTTAAAATCTAAAATTTTCAGATGAAAAGGTGTAATTTTCTTCTTATGTTTACATTATGTGATGTTTGAATGGTTTGATGTTTAGATCATAGCGCTGTTGTATTGTCGGTTAAAAGAATTGTTTGAGTTATCGTTCGACACAATTTTTCTTTGCTGACTTATTATCTATAAAAATAAATAAATCTTTTAATATCTTTTTTAATTTTATTAAAAGCTCCTGTTTTTCTTCATTCCTTTTAAAAATGAGTTTTAAATACATATTATATATGTTAAGATTGTCTAAATTATTAACGAATTCTCATTTAATTACTTTGAGATTTTCTTTATCCTCTTGATGTATATTATATTATGTAATTATTTCTCTATAAATATATATTCTTTATAATTGTTATATATATATATAGATACGATATTTGGTAAAAAAAAAAGTTTAAATGCGAATTTGTTAAATATTTAAGACTTGTCAAAAAGGGATACTACTTGAGATCTAGACAACAATAAATAAACATGCCAGTAGATAAAAAGAAAAACCAAACCTATTTTCTGTGCAATCAAAAACACATTTTGACAGTGTGTAAACTGCGTTTCAAAACTTTAGTTTACAAAATATAATAATAAATACATATAGTAATATATATAACACACAGTAATATGTACTTGAAGTTCAATTTATTTTGTAAAGAATTAATGTCTTATATAAATCTTTGTTGAAATTAAAAAAGAAAAAGGAAACTAATTAATGATTAGTAAGTTTCTTTATATACTTTTTTTTAATTTCTTTTTCTTCTCTAGTATTTGATTTTCTTTTATACTTTCTTATGTTTTTTCCAACTCAATGAACATATATATTAACTTTGTATGCAGCACTGAAATTATGATTGATTGGACGAACTTTTTTCCACAGTAAGAATCAAACATAAATTACTCACTGCATAACTCATTAACTATTTAACCATTTTTTTTAACTCCTAATCTACTTTTTTTTCTTTTTAACACAAAAAAATAAAATTAATATAACCAATCAGAGTGAAAAGCGTAAGTGAATGCAATACATTTAGTATACAAACAGAAATTCTACCCATCATTCTCAAAAAATACACTACAACAAGAACACTTCATAAACTATAGATACAAGTAAAAAAAAAAGTGTCAAAGAGTTAATTGCTCCCAAAATATCTGAATTCTTCCAACCATCTAAAGACACGTGAATCTTGCACTTCCTCAAAATGAATGACCATACAAATTCCTGAGTTACTCTAAACAAAAATTTATTGTTGGGTATTCTATAACCTACACAAATAAAAATACCAGCCAACGTCCTAAAATCTAGTACTTAATTTTAGTTAACCTTATATATATAATTATTATTGAATGACTTGTAAGTTTATCTATAAACGTTTTCTAGATCCTGCACTGAAGTGAGTCTCTTGCAGTGAGCTTGGTTAAAGTGTTATATATATGAAGTATGTATTGTAGTCTGCATTAAGATATGCATGTGTGGTCATGCATGTATGGGTGTGAAGGTGAAAATACGAGTAGAGCAAAAATCCGTACAGTGGATATGCAGCAGAGAGAGAGAGGGAGAGAAGGTATGGTTGAAGAGCATAATAGACAGAGAAAAGGGTAAGGATAAGCTGAGAGGGAGAGAAGAAGAGAGGGGCAGTTTGGATTGAGAATTGGTGTGAAAGGCACGACACATGAAGAGACCAATAAATGAATATGAAGTGTAGGGAAAAGGGTCAAGGCCTCATACCCCTCATCATAACCCTCATGATCGTCACGTCCTTTTTCATTCTCTACTCCCCAAAATATACCAGAATTCCACATTTTCTTCTCTTCTTCCACACCCTCTCTTTCTACTTTTCTTTTCATTTCATAATTTCCCTCTCTCACCTTCATTTTTGTCCCATGTTACACCAACACCACACCAATCTCTCTATATCAACCAACTCATTTTCCAACACCAACGTTTACTGCTTTATTTCCATCCATCTATATACCATATATATGAGCTTTGTCTACTTTCATTTGAAGTAGCTAGGACTTACCATTTTTCTACCTGGTCCACCCTCTCTTCATCACAAACCTGCTTGCATGCTACCTCTACTCTTTACAGTACTACACACTCTTACTTCATTTTCTTTGTTTTTGCTTTTTTCAACTTCAACACCATTCTAATATGCTCTATCATTTCAATTCCCATTGCCAAGTGACAAGGGGTGATAGAGACAGATAAATAAACCTATTTAAAGCACTCCCACTTTATAGATATAACACACCCCTTTCATTGTTTTAGCATATATTCTCTTTCATTAGTTCTAATCTTATATGTGTATAAGCTGATATAGCTATAGTACCTAGTAGCTTCATTCTGTGCTATTTATAACCTTTTTCTACCATCACCATTGTGACCACACAAAAGGGAGAGACCAAAAACCCTAGCCTTTTTTGCTCTCATTGGCTCTACCAAAATGTGGAATGAAGGTGGTGAGTTCAATATGGTTGATCATTCTTTCAGTGGAAGGAAACTCATGCCTCTCATGGCAAGGCCAATGACTTCTCCTAACACTGCACCACCACCAACCACTCTTAGCTTAACTCACCCCCGTGGCAATGATTTCCCTTCACAATATGATTATCACCATCTTGGTATTTATATAACGTTTTCTCTTTCGTTGTTGTTAATGTGCGTTTGTAGTGTTTTGCCTCTTCTAATGCCTAATTTTTATTGGCCTCAGTGGCAGATCAAAACAAGAGAGAGCAGTTCAATGGTACAGCACCCGTTGTGGTGAGCTCAAGGTGGAATCCAACCCGAGAGCAACTAAGAGCCCTTGAAGAGTTGTATAGAAGAGGAACAAGGACACCTTCTGCTGAGCAAATCCAACATATCACTGCACAGCTTAGAATGTTTGGTAACATCGAAGGGAAGAATGTGTTCTATTGGTTTCAGAATCACAAAGCCAGGGAAAGGCAAAAGCGTCGCCGCCAAATGGAATCAGATGCTGAAACTCCTGAGAAGAAAGATTCAGGTGACATGACACCCTCATGCCATTCCTAATTAATCCATAATCATTTATTCATAATTATGCAGTTTTGTTTGTTGAGATCTGTATTATATGTGTAGATTTTTCTTTTTCTTGTTCTGATTGTTGCTTATGTGAAGTTGTGTTCTTTTGTTTTTCCCTTTGTCCACAGCTGCAAGTAGGGCACTGTTTGAAGTTAAACAGACCAAGAATTGGACACCCTCAACAAACTGCAGTACTGTTGCAGAGGTCTAATAATATTCCATACATGCCTAATATCCTGCTTCTGCTATATGTATTTGTCTTGTTCATGGACTAGTTTATAGTATCTACCCTAGCCTTTTGTTTGTTTGTTTTTTAACTTGGGATTTGGTTAATTGTCAAAAGCTCATAAGCATATCCATTAAGTGGTGATTATTAGCATATGATTACTAGAGATCAAGTTGATGTTGGAAACATGTATATTATGGAAAGATCTGCACTAGGTATAGGGAAAGGACCCAACAAAAGCTTCGTTTGTTGGGAAATGAAAAGGGCCTAAAAGCTGAATTCCTTCCCTTCTGTCGGCTCTGCTGTTATGCAACTTAGCTTTGCCTTTGGGTCTTGTGCTCATATCATGTCATTTAGGTCAGTAGTTTTAAGGGCATCCCGATATAATATTCTATCCAACTGAGCACCTTTTGTGCCGGAAAAGACAACCTTAACCCTACTTTTATTTGACTTCTCTTTTAGACCATGCATGCACCCTTTATTTGAATGAGTAGAAATTTAAATTGCAATAATAGTTTTTTATAATAAAGTTCATGTCAAAAACAGTGCAAATTTTACTTTAATATTATCTACGTATATATATTTTTTTATTGATTGTCTGCTATATAGATTGTGTCTATACAAGTATATTTTTCTAGGAACTTGTAGTGCACAATTGAAATATGTGCTACCCAATACCTTTCTCTCCTTTTGTTTTCTGTTTTTCATTTTTGACATAGAGATAGATAGATAGACACTGTGGTTTTCAATTTCATGCGTTTGCATGGCTGCAATTCAAATCAACAGGAATCTGTTTCATCACAGAGGACTGCAAAAGCAGTGGCTGTAGAGAGTAGAACAGTTGGGTGGCTCCAATTCGATGAAGGGGAATTACAACCAAGAAGAAACCTTTTGGAGAGGAATGCAACGTGGCATGTGATGCAGTTACCTTGTCCTTCTCCTGTTGCACCTGTCACACATCTCATAAACAGCCCTCCTAATGCCTCTTCAGCTGTTAGTATGGCCACTACAACAACCACAATAACAACAACAAAAATGGACCCAAACCTTGTTAAGACACATGATCTCAGCTTTTTTATTTCACCCCAGAGGGAAAACAGTGTTATCTACTTAAGCAGTAGTAGTAGTACTAGTGAAGATGATAACTGTGTGGAGTCTCAAACCCTTCAATTTTTCCCATTAAGGAGTGGTGATGCTAGCAGTGACAACATGAGGGATAAAGAGACAGAGATATCAGCTTCAGCAATGAATTGCAATAACTTGACCCCAAGCCAGTTTTTTGAGTTCCTTCCTATGAAGGAGTAATATCAGAAACACATGCTATGTTTGTAAAATGATGGGAATGTGTTTTGATGTTGTTGTTTTGTTGGAAAATGGCACTGCTTTTATTGTTAGTTGTTAGATGATGTTATGTTTCAAGGAATTGGTGCTGTAATATGACACTGACTTTGAATGAAGGTAATGTATTTTACCTTAAACTGCATTTGGACTATGTTGGTTGAATCAAAAGTTGTGTTATTTGCATTTCATCTTAGTATTTGATTTTAAGACATGAAAAGGGTATAAGATGTGACAGAGTTGCATGTTGGAACAATTATGTTTTTTGTTCTTTTGTTGCATTAATTTAATTCTAGTGGAGTAAGTAAACTTTCAAGTGCAGTTTAGGATAAATGAAGAAATCACATCAATGCAAGAGAGAGGGGAAACAAGTCAAGTGCATTTAAAGTGAAATTCTAGTATTCAATAAAGTTGTTTTGCATTTGATAATGTATATTCAAACAAAGATATGAATATGTAAATCAACTGTTTTTTTAATCGATATTATTCTCATGATAAAGCATTTCAACCTTAAGTATTTTTTTTTTTTATTTTGTGAAAAGCTAGTGTGAGGGGCACACTTTTCAGAAACTTGTTTCAAGAACTATCTAAAAACAATATATACCCAAACAAGTTTACAGATTTGTCTTTTTTAGAAAAACTATTTCATTATTTCTAGACACAAGTATGACCAAAAAAAGAACCATTTTAAACGTGTCTTTAGATTCTTGTGCATTTCTACCAGTGAAAGTAGAAAAACTGAAAGCAAAACTAATTGCGTATGGTCAAAGGTTGCAGTATAATGAAGAATCCTCTACAAAAAAATTTCACGTTTTTGGGACCACAATACATTATTACACAGCATAAACTCGACGTTTTTTAGTACAAACTGTATTGCTACTTATAAAAAATACGATTGTTTTTGGCATTTACATGAAACAAGAGAATGGTATTAAAGAACACATGATGTTTGTCTATGTACAATTAAAAATATAAACTGCATGATAATCAAACTCATAAAGATAATGTTGTGAAACCAATGGATGGTAAAACAATAAAGAAATATCATTTCTTCATATATTTTAGATCATATTGCATTTATTGATTGAAATAATATATATTATACTGGTTTTCTAATTGAAGTAAGTATCTTTAGAAAGTGATCACGGGTGGTTTTGAAGTGAATAAGGGGCATGCAATTCAAGATTTGTGAAAATGATTGACCTCATATGTTGATGGATTCCTCTTCCTCACTTAACTATTAATCCGTACAAGTTCAGTCCCTAGTCCTTGCTCACTGTATCAATTGATTCCATACTTACATACATAATATTATATATATATATACATAATATTATATATATATATATATATACATATGAAGCTAGTGTAGTGTAGCAGGGACTGATCGCTTTTAAAGGTAACTGAACTGAGCAAAGAAAAACAATCAGCAAGAGAATCAAGTTCTGCTTTTGGAAACTTAGGGCAAAAAGCTTTTCACTTTTTTACTTGCCACCAAGGCTCATGAGAAGAATACAACTTGAAACTTGAATCATGCATCTAACTCAGTTTCAGTGACAAACTAAAACTATGCTGCTATAATTCCTGTGCATGATACAGAAACTAACATTAGAAAAAAATGTGTGTGCATATTTGATTGTATCTAAATATTACAGTTTCTGTCTGTTTTTCTTTTTAATGAAGCAAAACATTTTTTATGTCTGGAAATTTATGATTCATTGATTTCTGAAAATTACCATTTCTAAGAATATTAAATTTTGTTTGATTGATAAAAACACAATTGAAAATATACTTTTTAGAAATAAAATAGTTATGTATAGCACACTAAATAATTTAAGAAGAGTAAGTTTCATTAAAACATAAAATTTTAATTTGAAAAATTGTACTTCACCTTTGTACAAAGATGTTTTCCTAAGAAAATTGACAAAACAAATAATAAACATATTTTTTTTTTGCTGTTATTTTTTAAAATGTACGTCAATGAGTAATATTAGTTGGTTATCACATTCAAAGCGCATTTGGAAACTTTCTTCAAATTTAAACTCTCTGCAAATTGTTTCAGCTATATGAACTTACAAGTAATCAATATCATTGTTCTACACTTTATCTTCTTATAACATTTTGTTTCTTAATTTTTCTTGATATTAAATTATTTTAAAAAAAATGCCTTGAAGTGGAGTGTTTATCGTTTGGTGACCTTGTATCAGTGTCAGAAAACCCAATCATATGACCTGATATTGAATCCTATAAAGTCACATTATTTTTTTTAGTAAAATTGAAGATAATACCTTGAGATTGGGTTAGTGGGATAATAGTAAATTAAAAGTGCAATTAGAGACATAAAGAATAGAGTTGACAATAAGATATTGGAAGATTGAATAGCACTAATGTTGCAAACTTGTTTTTGTGAACCATTGACAACAGTTACAAGAGAAAATTGGTAACTTCAATAACAAAAATAAAAGAAAATGATTATCATATACCTGATCAATTACACTAGAATAGATAGTAAAAGGGGCTTAAGAGAAAGTGACTGAGAGAGACAGAAGAATTACCAATATGTGCCACTAATAGTTGGACCATTTGATAAAGTTTTCAAATATTGTTAGAGATAGATTAATCATAAATATAAGAACAACTAGTGACTCATAATGGAAGTGAAATAGGTACCTATCTTATCTTCCATACAACCAATATGGCTACAAAAGATAGGAGAATTTATTCTAGAAGTTATTAATATTATGATGGAAGACATTTTTTTCTTGAAAAACTAAAAAAAAAAACTTAAGAGACAATACAGTGAAAACGGACATAACAAAAATGTTTAAAAAAAAATCCTTGAAACACGGTGGATTAAAAAAAAAAACAAAACTAAAGAGAAGAGAATAACGAAAATGAGAAAGATTCACAAAAAGATTACAAAAAGTGAAGTAATGGATCTATAAACCAACTCAGTTTTTTTTTTTTTTAAA
>Ga0209700_102239_pt1 | contig 39560 bp, 32 predicted proteins | sample SiratroredBW_FD_187528 | JGI IMG/M metagenome (GOLD analysis project Ga0209700, IMG submission 187528) | Root nodule microbial communities of legume samples collected from California, USA - Siratro red BW (SPAdes) (version 2) | ecosystem: Host-associated > Plants > Roots > Nodule | place: USA...
TTGTCTATTCTAAGACTCATGAGGAACATCTTTAAATTGTCCTTCCATTCAGGTAGCTAGAACCAAATACTTACCATTAATATAGTTCACTTATAATAACAATTCCTATTATAGTATACGCATGACACCTTTTCAAGCACTTTATGGTCGAAAGCGTAGGATACTTTGTATTGGTTCAAGACTGGAGAAAATTTACTTTTGTGTCATGACATGGTTTAACAAACTATAGAGAAAATAAAAATGATTCAGAAAAATTTTAAGAACAATGCAGACAAAAGGTTATGTTCACAAAAATAGAAAATCCCTTGAAATTCGAGAAGGAGATTATGTATTCTTGAAAATCAACCTAACTACTGATATTGGTAGGGTCATGAAATCAAAGAAATTTGCTCCTCAATTCGTTAGTCCTTATCAAATTCTTGAAAAATAGGCTAAGTTGCTGACCAAATCTCATTATAGTCTTTTTTTCTAATATCCATAATGTGTTTCACGTGTCTCAATTAAGAAAAATATATATTTTTATTCTTCTCGTGTAATAATGCTAGAAGTATAATTTAAGGATAACCTTACTTTTGAAACAATGGTTTTGCAAATTACAATTAGGAAGATCAAGTAGTTAAGAGGCAAATAGATCCATTAGTGAAAGTTATTTTGGATAAAGACGCTAGAGATGTTACCCAGAAATTGGAAGGAGAGATTAGAGTAAGTTATCCCACCTATTTAGTTAACAAGAATTCTCTGGAGGAAATTTTTATAAAGGGGGAAGAAAATGTAATATATCACTACTTTTACAAATACTATAATTGATATTATTATTAAATGATTTTGATAACTTTATACGCTTTATCAGTAATATGAACTAGTATTACATAAGAAAGATTTGTCTGAAATACTACATCTGATTCAACAATTAGCAATTAAAGGTTTTATCCAATACCTTTTGTCTGACAATCCAAAGATTTAAAACCTTCGTTTGATGAAGTTGGAGAGAAAATGAACATGAAGTTTTTGTCTTATCTCTTATTTCATGAAAAATGCTACCAAAGTAGACAAAACTTAGAACTTCATCTGATGCTCTTGGTCCAACAAATTCTACAATGAAAAGTTTCGTCTGATACGATCTGGAGAGACATTGGAGAAAAATAAACTAGGCCTGAAGAAATATTTCTTGCATGACATGTTTATGACATGGACAAACAGCCATGTTAAAGAAACGAAACTTGAATGAAAAACGTGTAAAAAAATAATTGCATGGACCAAGTAAATTATTTCATGTAAGTATTAGAACATGGTAAGATTGTCCAGTGATGAGAACCCACTTAGGCTCCCAAATGTGCTAAAGAAAGTCCACTCCAACCCTCAAAAGGTGCAACACAACAAACAAGACAAAGCTTCCAAGAAGGAGAATCTTGGTTGATTTCTAAGTCGAGGATGGTTTCCTAGAATAGAGATTAGGCCAAGGTTTGAAGGTTTAAAGGATCTATTGTGTGTTAGGAGGGTTCTTGGAAGGCTAATGGTGATTTAGGATAGGTTTTTGGATAGTTCTTGGAAGAAGAAAAGGTTAAAGGTTTGTGAAAAGCTATGGAAATGAAAAAGGGTGGTTTTAGGTTGTCTTTCTTGGATTCTTTGAAGGTTTATTTGTGAGCCTTTGTTGCATACCTCTTAAGGAAGAGCTAGAACAAGTTTTCATGAATTTTTGAGATGATTTGGGTGGTGAAAAGGTTTAAGGTTGTGACTTATAGTTAGGAGAAGGTGGATGAGGTTTCTTGGTTTTCTTGGAGAAACACAAAGATGTGGGTGGGGTCTAAAGGTGTGTGTTGATTCTGAAAGCTGAGCAAGAATGCAAATAACACGAAACAAATGGAATGGAAAATACAATGGAAGATAGTGAATATGGAAAAAATAAATGAAATAAGGGTAAAATAGGATGGTACTTACCTTATTATGTGTAACGCACAAAGATGGATGACTAAGACCCTATTTCTTGAAACTCTTCTCGGTACTTCGAGAATGTAAGAAAATGATAGGTCACTTTGTTAAGTCAACTAAGCCAACACCTTTATTTTTTTCAATCTTTAAATTGGATTTTGGGTTGTCATTCGTATGATTAGTATAAATTGAACTTTGCTTTTATTTGGACGTAAAATTAGAATGTAAAATTAGAATATTGATGTTAATGTCATTGATTCATTAAAGTGTATTGATATTGATATATGTTAAACAAAACTTTTTTTATCAATAGTTGTTTTTTTTTTCTGGATATGCATATTAATTAGTTGGTCAAGTAAGACTATGATCACACCTACCATCTTTTTTTAGTTTTTTTAAATAAAACTTTTGATATCGGTTGTTTAGTATAAATCGTGTAAGTTGTACTACTGTTATATTAAAAAGTTATTTAGGGATTTGTATGATCTCACACATCATTTTATATCTAATGTTTATATTAAAAAGTTATTTAGGGATTTATATGATCTCACGCATCATTTTATATCTAATGTTTATCACTTAAAATGCGCATTTATAAATGATATAAAATAATCTTATATTACATTTTTATGTTTAAATAAATTTTAGATATTTGTGTAATAGTATTTGTCATATTGTATTTATTTTTAAAAATAAAATCATATAAATAATTATTTAAATATTTATATGATAGTAAAAATTATCTTATACTTAATATCATATTCTGTTAAGAATTAAAAATGTTTTCTCATAAATAAAATTCTCTCAAAAGTCAGCAATATTAATGTGTAGGTTGTGTGAATTCGTATAAAAGTAAAAGCGAAAAATTATAAAAGTTTCAAAATTTCAAAAATTAAAAATTAAAAATTATCAACATAAAAAGGAATTTTAGAAGTACAAAGGATGGAAATTCAATTGAAGATGTGATTTTTATAAAGAATTTTAGAAGAGTATTGTCGTATGTTTGAAGAGTGAATTTCTTATAATACAAATACTCAGAATGGTAGTTTCAGATAGATTGTGTGATTCGTAAGAGTAAAAACGAAAAAATATAAAAATATAAAATTTTAAAAATTAAAAAAATATCAACACAAAAAAAAGTTTTAAAAAGTACAAAGGATAGAAATTCAGTTAAAGATGTGATTTTTGATAAAGAATTTTGAAAGAGTATTGTCATATGTTTGAATGGTGCATTTCTTATAATATAAATGCTTAGAATGGTAGATAGTGCATTTCTTATAATATAAATGCTTAGAATGGTATATACTGATGATAAATCAATCATGACTTTCATCTCAAAGTAATGGTGATAAGAAGGTAAATAATTCATTAATCTCCAAATTAAAATTTAATTTTATCTTTAGATTTGACCCCTTAAAAATTGGACAACATTAATTCAAATTATTATTCTTTTATTTTTAGTTATGAAAATTTGTGAAATATTATTGATGCAAGGTGGAACAACCAACTCCACAAGCCTTTGAATGTTACAACCTATTTTCTGAATCTTGAATTGCATTATTCTTCGATCTTAAAATTGATACAAAAGTTAAAATTGACATACTACAATATATACAAAAGATGGTGACTCACTACCCAACCCTTGATTGATTTGCAACTAGAAGATTTCAAGAACCAAGAAAATTTGTTTAGTAACCCCTTGGCTATTAAGGCAATTGCAAAAAAGACTCTAGTAACCCCTTTTTATGGAGATGAACATCCACAACTTCAAATATATTCACCTACTTACTTTAATATGCATATGTGAACGTAATTGGAATGCATTTGAGATTATAAGAATTTAAAACTTGTGAAGTTACAAATAAAATATACTAAATTAGTAATTACTTGTATGTATGTCTATTTACATTTATTAGATCCACATAAAAAGAAAAAATCATATGAAACTATAAATGATGTTGTTTATGTCATGATTAATTTAAGATTGACAGACAAAAAGAAAGTGGAAAAAGGTCACTTAGGGAGTTTGAACTTTAAGATATTCCATTAGATGATGAGTGAACTATGAAAAATGTTGAAGGAGGAGGAGATAACGAAAATATAGATTTAAGTGATACTTCCAATTCAAATGGATTGGTTGAAAGGCAAATCCAATGTATTAGAAAAGATGATTATATTCTTGTCATCCAATATCTAAAGGAAAAAAAATATTCTTATTAATATATTTTATAAAGGAAAAAAAATATTCTTATCAATATGTTTTATAAAAGAGATAAAACTAAAGAAAATACTTCTAATTTTTGTCTTAATTTAAATAATTTATATTAGATGGATTTAAATTTTAATAAGCACTGTGAATGTGTTCCATTTTGTAAATTTAAATTTGACGAAGTATTAACGAAAACATTTATCTTATTTCAATATTTACTAGGTCTATTACATTAATTTGAATTTTTTTTAAACACTAAATATATTTACACAGGTTAAACAATTTTGTTCTTTCATAACATATCTTACGCATCTATTCGAATCTTTGATTACTTTTTGTGTATGCATAAAGTAGAATAGAAAAAAAAATAAAATAAAATAAAGAAACTTAGCAGACTTGTGTATCAACCCTCTAAAAAAGTTTCCCTCCCAAAAACGCCTCTTATACAATTCGAAAACCTGAATTTCCGGCGGTGGTGAAAGCCACCACCACTATCTTTGGCCGCAATGGACGACGCAAACGCTACGGTGACGACTCTAGCAGAACTCCTTCACTCTCCTCACCCTCTCACCGCCACCGCCTCTTCCCTCTTCTCTTCCACGCCCCCGCCGCACCGCTCCACCTCCCGCCACCTCCTCACCGCCCTTCCCCGCTCAACCGTCCTCCTCGGAACCCTAACCCTCGCCGCCCTCTCCCCCTACCCTCCCTGCTCCTGCCTCCGCTTCTCCGACGCCTCCGCCACCCTCTGCTGCGACCTCCTCCACTTCCGCCCCGCCGCTCTCAACAGGGAAATACGCGTCACCGCCTGGAATTTCATTCCCTTCGAGCGACACGGCCGCGATGTCGCCCACGGCCTACTAGAGATCATCAATTGGCGCTTCTCCGACCCCAGCCACGGGTCCAACGCTGTGGACTCGCTTCCGCTGGCGCCGAATGGTGGCGGAGGATCCAGCGCCAGAATGAGAAGCATTCACGGTGTGGTGGAGTCCGTTGGTCCCCTCTCTGTCGTGCCGTGCACCATGGCGGCTAGTACCTCTGACTTGAATTCAGGTGCTAAGGTGAACCTGCCAGGGTTTCTAGTGCAATTGGTTTGTTGTGAGTGTAGGCTTTGTTGTTCCAAGGAGGTTTTAATTGACAGATTGAGTGAGAGTAGGAAGGAACATTCTTTTACCAAAATGGAGATTGTGTATTTTTGTGGCAGTGCTTCCTCTTGGCACCCTGCAATCACCAAACTGATTGACCACCGCGTTGTGGTGTCTGGTTTGAAGAAGAAGCTGGTTTACATGACGAAGGAGAAGTCTCAAGTGATGTATGTGACTGTAGATGAGTCGGTTCTGCATGTTGGGTCTTGTTCTGAGAAATGCATGCCAAGCTTGAAAAGTGGGATGAAGGGAAAGGGTGAATGTGGTGCTTATACTGGTGTGGTTAAAGGTGCTTACATGCAAGGGATGGTTCTGGAGTTGGACCGTGATGTGTGGCTTCTTTTAACTGATCAACTGCATGCCTCGATGCATGGTCTAAGAGTTGGCTCCATTGTAAGTGAAGCAAATTTGCTATTTTCTTGACCTGATATATCTTTTGGATTGTGAATGTAGCACCATATTGAAGAACACAGTTCTTTTTGCACTGGCAGGATAAATTTCACCTCCTGAGATATCTGTTGGGTTGTAAATGTAGCACCATGTTGAAGATCACATTTCTTTTCACAGACATCCAATAGGATGTTCTCATTTATCACAACATCTTATTCATTAGTACGATGTGGCAATAGGGTGAATTAATGTTAGATGTCCATGTAAAGATGTTTTACTTAACACTGCTTACAAATTAATCTCGTGAATTATATGATCTGCAACCCATTTTGAGTTTTAAGTTTTGACACTGAAAGTCATGACCGTTTGCAGTTATCTGTAAGAAATGTGCATATTGTGGATCCGAAGTTTTCGTGGACAAAAATTATTATTCTTGGGGCCTGCATCAAGACCAGCATTATTGTGCAATCCTTCTCCCCTTGCCAAACTGTGTACGTATTGCTAATATAACTGTGCTCGCTTCTATTCAAATTGTCATCACTTAAATGCTTAAAGTACGGCAGTCTGTAGACGTTGAGCATGGGCCAATGCAAGCAACTGCATGTGACTGAAATATGCATGGTCATGTTCTGAATTGTACGTTTTGCATGATGCAATATTAGCTCCATATTTTTCTAAAGCTCTCTCAAGAAGGCAGCCAAGAAAAGCAATTCGTTTCCTCAACAATTATGCACCAGTTGTTCCTTAAATGTTTCTGACCTATTTGAAGTTGCCTATTCATATTCTTTACAGAAAAGTGATGATTCAGTTCAGTATTGCAGGTGTAATGTAGTTTTTCCATCTACCGGTATGCTAGGGAAGTTCATTCAGTCGTTACCATTTTCTACAAAACTCTGGTATTAAATAGTTTTTTTTTTTTTTTTTTTTTTTTTTTTTTTTTTTTTTTTTTTTTTTTTTTTTTTTTTTTTTTTTTTTTTTTTTTTTTTTTTTTTTTTTTTTTTTTTTTTTTTTTTTTTACTTTTATTACAATTGATTTGGAACTTAAGAGTTTTAAAGATTGCTGGCATATATGTTATTCCTTTTTTGTGGCAGGGTATTACTTCTTGTCTCAAGCTTCCGGAAAAAGTTTGCTGGTATCTTATCTGACAAGGAGATTTTGGGATCAAAACATGTAATCTTCTTCCTTTGGGTTCAAAGTGTTCTTAGTTGGGCTGAAGCTCTTTCTTCTGTTCCATTTCTAATGAATTTAATTATGCAAGGTTTTACCAGAAAGAAGGGCTAGTTCAGATGTATGCTAGTTCACTTTTCCCTTCGTCAATATTTCAAACTCAGGTTTGTCAACAAATTGACAGCTGGGAAAATTTCGTTGGTACCAATTTTTTGCAGCCTTAGTTTGGTAATAATGTTTTCCTTTGGTAGGAAGGTGCTCTCGTGGGGCTGTGCACACATGACTTGAATGGTTGTGGTAGAGTACTTGATTTCAGTTTGTTGAAAGTGGTATGTTATTTGTGTTTATATTTAATTTTCTTCTGATACTTTGTAAAGTTCGGATCTAACATATAGCATATGGGATTTATTTCTTCCAAGAAAAGAATTTTGTTATGTTTTCGTAGATGGAATTTGTTATTAACCACTGAAGGATATAAAGTACTTCATCTGTTTTATTACAGGTAATACCGATGTCTATCTTCATTTGTCACTGTATACACACCTTGCTAAGAATTATGAAGTCAGAAAATCACTGTAAATTATTGGCTATTGGCAACCATTTCAGTATTTTATCACGTGAAGCAAGATATAATGGTAGATCATTTAGCAGGATCCTTCGAAGTGAAGATATAGGTGTTGATTTGCTTGGATACCTTAAGGTTAGTGGTCCAATTTATCTTTCATTTCCATGCTTGTGAATAAACCATAGTTGTCAATGGTTGTTACTTCTATTTTATTCCTTTTAACGGGACATGTGATTTTCTTTGATCATTTAAAGAAGGAGACACAGCAAAAATTTAAATGAATCTTGTAGATTGTTGATAATTACTAATAATTTGGTTCTCATGTTTTTGGCTGTTTGCTCTGTGTATTCAGATTGATCCATCCAGTAGAAGACTGCAGCTGGTTGATGCAACTGGTGGTGTTGATATTCTTATACCAGACCTTCCCTTAAATTGGAATCCCAACGAAATATATGAGGTTTGTTGTCCCATGTGTGATCCATATTTTCTTAAAGAGGGACTAAAACGAGACTATTTTTGAAGGACTAAAATTAAACACTGCCTTTTGAAGACTTAAACAATTTTTACCCTTATAAAATTATTAGTGAAGAGGTTCTGCAGTACCAAAAAGTGGGTCGGTTTGGTGGACTCAATTGAGGGTTCAACTGATTTCATAATTTTGTGAATACTTGTAGCCAAGTATTTCATTTCTTTTCCAAGTTGATTTTGGTGAGGTTGAGTTGGGTTTAGTAATATTTTTCTTGACAGACAGTCTAAAAATAGTGTTTATAAATTCCTAACTTGATCACATAGTATTTGGTAATTAGATTGTCCTCAGAATTATGTGTTTAAACTAAACAGTCATTTTGGATTTACAGGTGACGGACTATGAAGTTTTAATGGGCAGCACAGACGAAACTGTGGATCACATTGAAAGTCTTGGGAGTGAGTCATTATCATGTAGAACAATCTTTAATTGCTCCAAAGCAGAAAGAGAATTAAGTACGCCATTTTTTGTTTTCTGTCATTGGAAGAATGCTAAATGCAGAAATATTCCCCTTTACTCATGCATAAATAGTAAGAATGGAAGTGAGACACTAGAGCCTGGATCCTACCATTTGCTTAGAGTATCTCACAAATTTCCTCTTCAAGAAAAGGTTTGTTTTAATGTTATTTAGTCAGAAATTGTGGTCATTAATTTCATTAATGAACTGCTATCAAATCTTCATTAGAAGAGTCGCATGGTAAAAAAGGAAGTGTAGAGTTAAAGATGAGAAGATTGTAAAGTATCAGCTTAGACTAATGTATTTAACCCTTTCAGATTATATTTCTGGAAGTTTTTAGTTTCTCTGTAAGTTTAATATTATTATTTGATAGACTGGCGGGCTATTATATTTTAAGTATTTTTGTTTATTTGTATTTAACTAACGTTTATTGGTTACGATCATTTCAAAATCCATTTTACATAATTAAATCTGGTCAGTTGAGATTCTTTAAACTCTTATTTAGAATACAATCTGTTTAAGAAAACTGAAGATTTATGGATTATGAGACAATGAATGAAAAATTTTATAGTATTATAGTTTCCTTGATCTACAAAATGTCAAATTTACCCATACAGACCTGAGTTTTTCTGAATTCTGATTTGCATAGGGAGATGGAATCCTAAATTCGTCAAGGACTACAAATTCCTAACCGTAGCTATTAGGTCGGTGCTAGAGATGACTTTTTGTCTCAAGCTTGATCCCACGACAGAAAATCTTTTAGTTTTGACTTGAATCATTGAGCATGGTCATGCAAAAATGCTGGCTAAAACCCTATGCTCAGTTTATAACTTAACTAGTACATAGGAAATAGGAACTGCCAGATTTGAAGTCCTGACCTATTTTGATGTCATGTCAACTACCGAGGATTAAGAGGTTAAGCAATGACGTATGCTTAAGAGTGGATTTTTATATGTAATAACAATATACGAAATACCTTAATCCAATAATGTACTCTGAAAATCAATGTTAGATGCGTACAGAGATTCAAAAAAGCATAACCACTTCCGGTATGCAGCTGTTTAGTTGATTGCAGATCCATGTAAAAACTTGCTGAAGTATTTTGATGTGATAAAGGAGGTGCTTTTTTTATTAATCTTTTCATGTGTAGCATCTCATCCTAAAATGTTCCATGGTTGTAAAATATCCACATTCTTTTTCAACAGTTCTACTCTCCTAAGGGCCCTATTTGAATTATTGCAGTGTTCTAATAAAGCAGGGCGTAGCAAGTCAAGTACTTTTGTTGAAGCCATACTTTTTCCGTTCATTTTATTGTTTACTGGGAAGAATAGAATTGATCATCCACGCAATGCTTCTTGGGACAAGACAAAGGAACTTTCGAAATCTTGTCTGAGTGGTAATAATGAAGATACATTTTCCAATAAGAGGCGGAAACTTATTAAGGAATCAGTAAGTTCATCAAAGGAAGAATCTCACACTTCCATCTATGAGCTGAGTGCTTGTTCTAATTATTCCAGGAAACTAGAAGAGAACAAAAATTGTGTCAACAAGAAATCTTCTCATGATTTATCTTGTCTGGTTACTTTTAAAAGCCTTCAAAATGAGAATGAGGTTTTCCCAGCTATCTTGTGCTCGACATCTCCTGTGAAAGATACAAGTTTTAATTCAAAACCTTCTTCAAGGAAAATTTTGCTAGAGTTCTCAGCAGATAGATTTTTGAAGTACCAGGTATCTTATTGTCTTTGGCCTGCCTACCAAGGATAGTTAGTATTAACTGATTTTATGTAGTAGGGCAAGCCCAAGTATTAATTTACTATCTACTACATTTCAGTTATTGCAGATTGGTGATTATTACATCATAGATCATAACAGAAAGGCCTGCTTTGAAAGTAAAAAACATGCTGACTTTGGGAGGAGTGACAGTGCTAAATTACTTGTTGATTCTGAAAAACATATTTGGAGCCTTTCATTTATTTATGATGAGAACCTTTCTGATCATATATCAGAATATACATCTGCAGAAGATTATTTATCTCCTACAATTGGTGGAGTTTCACCTAATCATCAAAAACTTCTGCCGAGGTCCAGTGGTGAACCTTCAGGTGTCAGTTCAGATGTTTGCCTATACCTCCCCATCCCTCTTGCAGATGTCTTGGAGGATAATGTAATGGAATTGGAAAATAGTCAAAGCTTGCAGTTTGCAATATCAGAAGATAGTGCTAACCTTTCTTTAGGTACTGGGACTTTAGAGGATAGACCTAAATCTTGTTTTGGAACTCAGAGATCAAACAGCCTATTCCCTGAGGGCAAGTTGATGTCTCTTGAGGGAAATGTGATTGAAATTCATAAAATTGGCACTGGTTTCTTCAGTTCATGCACAAATGGTGCAAACCTTGATGCTCTCCAGTTGAAAGGCCTACATGGGACTAGAAGCAATTTCTGCATTCACGTTTTAGTGCATCACCATATTGTAACTGCAATCCCATCTCACTATATTTATATTCATATTTTCTTTGTTGAGTTTGCAATATAATCTAGTTCATTTATTTCTTATTAGGTGAATATTTGTGGTTCGGTAAATAAACATACTTTCCCTACTGGCTTTGGACCTGGTGTAACTGCAGTATTTCATCGAATTCTCAATGCAAGGTATGCATTGGATTATCCAGCAATGCAATCCAGTTTTTGTTTCACTGCACTGTTAAAAAAAATAGTAATATTGACGGTGGTGAACTGCTCTGTGAAAACAAAATTTCATGGACGACATTGCATGTATTCTTGTATGCCAATCTGTTTTTTATACTTAATTTTACTCTTCCATTTTTCCATATGCACTTATATGAAGGAGAATCCTCACATTTATTATGTGAAATGTCTTTTATTTGCAACATAATTGATTCCTTATCTTCTGCTGTGCAGGTCACAAAATAAATTTATGCTGCTGCCTGTGTCATTTATTGTAATAAAATCCATAAAAGTATTTGATAAACAATGCAGTGACAGGTCCTCTTTTTTAAACTCTACTAAAGATGCTGACAATGCATCTCGGGATTATATCTCTTGTTTGATCTCCCAATTGCCTCAGAGCTTGAGCCACAAGCAAATAGTGCTTCGATGCAGGGTAAATTGATTTGACATTTATCCATGAAATATTTGTGCTCTCATTCTCATAGAACTTTATTTTTTATGCTGTCTTTTGTAAACAGGTAGTTGCAGTCTTTGTTTTAGTTATAGAGAGAAAGACTACAAATTTTATTGCAGAAACAAAAATTAATGCTCAGGGGACACTTTTGGACATTCCACTTGCTTGTTTTTTGTTGGGTAAGTAATTTGTGTTAAAAAGTAAGTTCATTTCAAGTGTTACTCAAGAAAAGTCAGCTATAATCACTGTCATTGTCTTGCATGTGCATGTTTGTTGCTCAAATGTGGTTTAACTGACTGTCGTTTTACTTAGTGTTCTATACATTTTAAACATCTTTTAAATATTTTATAAATAATTCCACATAATTTATGTCCACATTTTTTTTGCTTGACTGAGTTTCTATTTCCTATCTTCTATTATTTAGTGTTGCTCTGTCATTTGTGACTCGAACTCCTTGTTCAATTATTTGTGTTGTGCCCATATCTATTAGTGTTCACTTGCCAGCATTCTTACACGTGACATTTGTTATCAATTGTGTCAAATTTTTCCTGGTGTCAGTGAGTTGTATTTAGATGTTGGGTTGTAGCAAATTTTGTAGGAAACAAACTTCTTTTAGACTATAGAATTACACTATTTAACAAAGGCTAATTGTAAGGATTCTAAGATATTAACATGGTTAGCATGATTAAAGATACTTCACCTACGACAATTTATTTCTCATAAAAGAAAGCAGCCCCTTCTACATGATACTTGATGTGCAGAATCTACGAAGCAGACTCATCATCACCACTTTTTCTCATGTTTTGGATCTCCACTTTATGCTAGCTTCTGTGACCAGTTTTTTATGATATTTTCCCCCCGTTTCTTTATTCTTGCAGAAGATGGATCGTCATCATGTTGTTGCTGGGCTAGTGCAGAAAGGGCAGCAACTTTGTTGAGACTAAATGAAGAACTCACCACATGTCATCATCTAGGGAGAATTTTGAAAAAGCACAAAAAAATTACTGTGAAAAACCATGGATTATATGCTGATTCTCCTTACCAAGATCATATTTTTTCTGTTACTTCTGGTAATGCTCTTTGCAGTTCCGATGAAAACATCCTCAAGTTGATAATATTCAATGCATGCATCGGTGGAGTATGGGTGAGTTAACATATATTGATTGGGACATAATTAGTTTATCTTGAAGATTTTGCAGAGTAGAGAAATATTGAGACTGGTATATTGTGTCAATTTTATCAAAACTGTAATCTTCACAGGCAAAAGTAAAAGAAAAACTCCGTTTGCTAATAAGTAATATTACGTTTGGTGACTTGATACTTGTGTGACTTTCTTGGATTTGTTGCTCACTGCTTGCTCACCTTGTTTATAAGTTAATAATACATTTTCCATCTGGCCTCATCTCATCAGTTTCTTTGGCTCTTACATATTTGTCTAATTAAGGCGTTTAACTGATATGAGCAGAATGTTGTTGCTAGTGGGATGGATGCAGAGGAAACAAGCCAGTTGGGAGAGGAATACCTTACAGAAATGTTGAATGTTCATAACATGCGGAACATAAGGGCAGAAGATGTCTCTTACCCACGCACTCGGGCTGAGGCAAGGAATATGATTCAGGAACTTTTGAGAAGTTAATGCCTATGGTCAGACAGACATCGGAACCTAAGCAGGATTGCATGCATTTTCTGAATAAGTATATATAATTTCTAGGTAAAATATAACAGAAGTAGCATACTGAAATAGGTGTTGTAGCTAGGTTGTGTTTGGCCGACTTCTTTTGTGCTTCTCTTCTATGGAAAAGTAGAAGTTGTACAAACATTTTTTGAAAAGCTTATAAAAGTTTAGTTTCATTTTTAGACAAGGAGAAAAGTATTTGAATACTATTTCAAATTATTTAATAGCAAGGAAAATATTAGTGATATATGTGTGTGTGTCTATATATATATATATTGTTAATTTTAGTTTGATCTAATTTTGGAATGACAAGGAAATAAATTAATTTAAACAATATATTCTAATTAGGTAATTTGAAGAGGTATCTTTGTTGAGACACTTATTCATACTCAAGGTAAATTCAAGAAGAACATTGCTCCTTGAAGTCATTGATATATTCTAATGCAAATTTAAGTAGAATTAAACGTAACCAAGACATTGACATCAAACCAACTTCAGCAAAAGTCGCACATTGAAGATGACTTGTTCATTGTCATTTAAACATGCAGTTTGGATTCAAAGAATTAGGACAAAGCAAGATAGTCTCCCTCTATTTTGGTGGGCATGTTGGCATTTTTAGCCCGCCCCGCCCACCCTCTAATATGCTATGTTCATGGTGCAGTAACTAAAGATCCAAATTGAATGACAGTTGAAATGGGAATTTTCTTAGATTATGAATCAAGCTCCAAAGGTTTTCGAGTCTACAACCTCAAGTCAAAGAGATTGTTATTAGCATGAATATTCAATTTGATGAGAATACATATTGTGATTGGAGGAAGTAATGAAGTTCAAAGAAGCATGAAAAATTGAACATCAAACTCCAGAGGAAGATAAAAGCTAGTGAGAAAAAATTAAGAGAGATTGAAAGAGAACCTTTGAGGAAGATAAAAGCTAGTGTGAAAAGAATTAAGAGAGATTGAAAGAGAACCTGAGATGAAAGAATTCAAGAACTGAAAGAAAAACTTTATTTTTATTTTTCTTTTTTACATTCGATTAAGGAACCACTATATGTATTATATAGGATCACTCCACCGATTGGCACCGCTAACAGGATGTAAAAAATACTCAAAAAGTAACTATGGTTTAATCTAACCATAAAGCATGGTTAGGCTAAGAATTACATCTATTAACATCCTTCCGCAAGCTGGAATGGATGTTAATCATTCCAAGCTTGGAAACAAGATATTGGAAAGGTCCTGGAGTGAGAGGCTTAGTGAGTAAATTTGTATTTTGATCCTTAGAAGGAATAGGCATGAGATGTACTAGCTTAGATTGTATTTTCTCACGTACCACCAAAGTGACAATCAAAGTTCAGTATGTTCAGTTCTCTTGGGAAAATCGGATTTGTTGTTATATGAAGTGCAGATTTGTTGTCACAAAATAACACAATAATAACACAATAGAATGAGAAAGGGGAACACTAAAATCGTGAAGAAGATACACCAACCATTGCGCTTCACATCTTACATGAGCTAAAGCCCTGTATTATGCCTCAAGAAGATCTACAGTAGATTGCTTTTTGGATTTCCAAGAAATCAATAGAGCTAAGGAAGAAGTAAAAAACAGTGACAATTCTTTGTGTATCAGGAAAAGATCCCTGGTCTGAATAAGAAAATCCAGTTAGATGAAATGAAGACTTAGTAGAAAGAAAAGACCTTTTGCAAGATTGCCTTTGATGTATCAAAGAGTACGAAGAGCTTCTTGCAAGTGAATGAAAGTAGGATTGTTGTGACTAAGCTTGCTAACAGAAAAACTAATGTCTGGTCTGGATTGTGTTAGATAAACAAGTTTGTGAATGAGTCGTCTATAGACAGAAGCTTCAAGAAGAGGTAAACCCAACAATCTTAGAGAGCTTAAGGGAATAGCCCATTGGAGTGGAAAAAGGTTTGAAGGCATATTTTCTCTATTTAAGAGAAATGCCATTAGAAGATCTAGCAATTTCAAATCCTAAGAAGAATCATAAAGAACCAAGATCCTTAATATCAAAATTTTGATTTAACAAAATTTTGACTTTGTTAATCTCAAGAATGTCATACCCTACAAGTATCAAATCATTAACAAAAGTGAGCACAGTGGAAGACCTCTTGGTGAATAAAGAATAATTAGATTTGGATTGAACAAAACCAACATCAATAAGAATAGTAGAAAGCTTGAAAGTCCATTGTCTACTAGCTTGGCAAAGACCATTTAAAGATTTGGCTAGCTTGCAAACAAGGGTAGGATATAAAGAGTCAATCCAGCAGGTGGTTGCATATAAACTCCTCATCAAAGTCACCATTCAAAAAAGTTTTATTAACATCAAGTTGAGCTAGATAAAGGCGTCTCAGAAACAAGTTCAGGTTCAAATGGAATGTTCAGTTTCAAATGGAAGGTCGATTTGAGATGGTAAAGTTTCAGTGCGTAAGGGTGTAAGGGAATTATCTTGAAATAGAGTAGGAAGGATGTGTTGGGAGAATCCAAAGAGGCATAACCAGAAAGATCTCATAAGAATGAAAAATGAGCCAAACCACATAAGGGAATGACACCACCTTCAACCCAAATCTTAAGGTAGTAAGTTTATGGGTCTTCTTTCTTATATATTGCTTAACTTTCTTATTTTCACTCAATGTAAAACTTAGACTCGCACTTGGATACTTAATATGATAGGATAAGATTGGGTGAAAGTTGAAGTTGATTGTGAAGAGCCATGTGATTGTTTGTGAGGAAAAATATTTTAATAAAATTGTACATGCCTTAAGAGAAAAATTTCTCTATTCATTAAATCATATAGAAAAATTTCTCTATTCACTAAAACATATAGGACACCTCTTTGATATTTAAGAAAAATACATTTTCGTACTCTGGAATCCAATTACTTTCTATTAGAAGTGATAGTTGAGGCAAAAGCAAGACATCCAAAAACCCTTAGCGTGAAATATCAGGAATTTTGTCATGTAGTACATGATAAGGTGATTAGTTTTCAAGCAATGAAGAAGGAGTTTTGTTAATTAGATGGACAGCTAAAGCAGCAGCATAATTCCAAAAACAATGTGGCAAACGAAAGTGAAACAACCAGGTGATATTTGAAATATGTTGATGTTTGTGCTCAACTATGTCGTTTTGTTGTGGTGTGTCCACAGAACTTTTATGATGAATGATCCCTTTTTCAGCATAAAACTTAGAAAGACTGAATTGAGGACCATTATCTATTCGAACAAATTTAATTAGTTTACAAAATTGTGTTTAAATAAGATTAACAAGAGACAGAACTAAAAAAACAGTTTTCGACTTTAATTTCATAGGAACGATAAGAAAATATTTGTGACCATGTAGAGATGGTGTAGCAATTGGACGCCAAATGTCAAGATGTACAAGATCAAACAATTCATAAAAAGATAATCGCTTCTATTTAGAAAAATGGCAAAAATCACAGGGAAAATCAGTTTTACTTTTGTCAATAAAAGAGTACAATTGTTTCAAATACAAAGTTTATCATGTGATAGATGGCCAATCTAAGATGCCAAAGATTATTCTTGTAAGAAAAATAATTGTTTATGTTGTGTAAAATGGATTTAGGACAAAACTTCATTGTAAAGACCATGTTGAACTTTAGCTACACCAATCATCTCCATGGAGCTTGAATCCAGAATCTGACAATCATGAAGAGAAAAAAAAAAATACAAGGTAAAGAACGAATGAGTTGAGAAACTGAAATATGATTCAAACACATTGGTGAGAAAGAGAAATTTATAGAAAAAAATTGTTCTAGAAATATTGGTTTGAATCTCAGCACCATTACGAAGTTTAACATGTTATGACTTTGAAACTAGGAAAAATTGTTACAAATATTAGTAGAAGCTCATGTGTCAATGATCCAAGTATCTTTGGAAAATAAATTGGACGAGATGCAAACAATACCTAAGGGTTTGTTACCAAGAGAAGTGGAAATGTGATTAACCATGGTACCATTCAAATTTGATTGTTGCAGAAGAGCCATTAAGGCCTGATGTTGCTCAGTAGTCATAGTCATATTTTGATTTGAGTAGAAGACACTCCTACCTGAGAAAGAATAGTAGCAGTATCATCACCTTCATCAATGGCATCAAGTGATTGAATATTATGGGCAGACACTCCTACCTGCAAGAATAGTAGAATGACGTAGTGAAGGAAGAGTTGGCTATGATTAACAAAAATAATACTTGAGAATTCACTTGAAGACCTAAGGAAAATGTGCAATTAGTATAAAACAGGTTTATAAAATAAAGTTCCATCTTGATGATTTATTCACAAACACAAACTAGACCATATTTGGTGTTCTTTGTTGCTTTTCTTTTAAGGTTCATACACTTACTAAGTTTAACACACTTTGGTGTAGGCAAAAGAGTGTTACGCTATTTGAAAGGTATGGTAAATCTTGGTATTTGGTATTACAAGGAGATGAAAGTCTTGAAGGTTATGTTGACAGTGATTGAACTAATTCTATTAATATTTAAATAGCATAATTGGGTATGTTTTTCACTTAGCAATGGAATGTTCTTATAAAATTCTAAGAAGCACAATGCAGTTGTTCATTCCTCAGTTGAAGTAAATTATATTGTTGCAATAACTGCTTCAAATTAAGCTCTTTAGATTAAAAACAGTTTTGGAAAACTTAAAAGCATTTGCTAGAGGAAACTATTGTTTTATTGATGGAGAGCTCCCTTGGTGCTTATGCTTCAATGAGCTCCAACGTGAAGAAGAAGCCTTGGAGAAGCTTTGCACAGATTGAAAGGGAAGGGCGAACTCCTTGATGTTGTGGAAGCAATGGATTATGGTGGAAGATCCGTGGAGAATGTCGTGAAGATGAAATCTATGGAGGAAACTTTGCAACGGAAATGATGAACTAGTTAGAGTAGGGTTCTTGGTAGAGGTGAGGCCAACTATCAAGGGTTTCTCTAAGTCTTTTTCAAGGAGAGAACTCAAAAATGAGCTTAAAACAAGTGTTGGAAAAATTTTAACAGCGTTTCATTAAGATGATTCAAGCTATTTTACACTTTGCCTATACATCTATTTATAGAGAAGAAGAATGAAGGAAAGCTTGTAGGAGAAGCTACGCTAGTTAGTGTATGGAAGAAGCTACCCTAACCCTAGCTTGCTTTACACGCTAGATACCCTAACCCTAGCATGTGGAGCAAGTCACCTAACTCTACCTTGCACTCTAAGCTTCCCTTGTCGTGATGACATGTGGCACGCTCCTTTGGATATTTCGCTAACCCTAGGCACCACTCTAACCCTAATGCGCCTAGGGTTTTTATTTACAACAAATGAAACTATTCTATGTTTACAAAATTTACAATTTTTAACAGGAAATCAAGTTTGTCAACATTTTGAATTGTACTAGTGCTTCTGACTCCTCTTGGTCCTTTATGTGTCTTGCCATGGCTTTGGTGATAGGACCTTGTCTGGACCTTCTTCCATCATTTATGGTGTGACAACAATTCAACCATAGTTATTGTTGAAATTCCAATTCAACATGGAAAAGCAAAGCTATCAAAGTTAAATTTTGTTTAAGAGAGAAGCTTAGAAGAATGAAGATAGCCAATTGCTACATTGCATATCTGAAAAGTAAATTCCTAGCATTTTGATTAAAGCACTTCCACGAAATATAGGATCCGTCCAATTTAACATCATCTTAAAGTGATAGACTTCCACTGCACGACAATCCTTTCTTTAGGAGGTAAATGTCAAACATCATTGGTTTTTAGATGTTTTGTATGCTTTTAACAAATTGATAGTGGCTTTATACTAATTTTTATTTTGAACTTGATATATAATGGCTTACCAATGGCATCAACAAGCCATGCTTTTTTGCGGGCTACATGCCTTTGTTGATGTGCCTGCAACTCAGTTTTCTCATTTTTCTTCCTCTTCATTTTCTGAATATGCATTTGATGTACTAGGTATTGTTAGTACAAGTACATGTACAAATTGATGGGATGGTTGAGAATCAGATCGAGGTGCAATTAGGGGTTGAACAATGAATGTAGGAGCATAGTTGGTCTTGTTAGTTGAACATATCATCACTTTTATGGTTCCTGAAATGATGTGAGAGAAATGGATTTTGTCCATAATCAGTAAATGTGAGAGGAAAAGCATAAGGGAACTTTTGTATTGTAGTTAAAAGTTCAAAGGAAATTATGTGTATGGGTAAAATAATGAGTTTAATAGCTATGTATTATTTATATAAAACTTTTGATTGATTAGTTAATTAAAAATCATGATTTTAAAATAATTCTTATAACAATTTATAAAATTATTATATATGGTTTCTTTTAATTAAATAATATTGTAAAACTATTTTACCGTCTGAGACAATCTACATGGAATACTAATAATTAAGCTAACAAAGATATCAGTCTTTGAATAATTTAGTACTTACTTTAGGTGTGAATAGTGGAAGGGGGGGAAATGGAGATGGAAGATGTATAAGATTACTTGTTTTAGGTACAACTAAGGATGGAGTTTGTACTTGAAATCCTAGATCAATCACATAATCATAAGTGAATTACAAATGACTTAATATACTGAATAAGGCTAATGCAATTTATAGATGACACATAAATTGTATGAAAGTTGAGACATCTAACCAAGTTTACATGTACGTTGAACATGTGCAGGATGAATATACTTAGGTGCAAGTAAGGAAAAACAAGGGTGAGTATTAGGTCGTGAAAGATAACTACTCAATTGACTTTCTGACTTAGATGCTCTAATTTCATCTTCAAGATTCCTAAAAGCCACTACAACTCTTGAAGATGAAATATTACATATTAATGAACAAAAAAACTCAAAAATTTTAGTTGAACATATTACCTAGATGAGATGGATGATGAGCTGAGGAGAGCAAATGTTACTATGATCTACTACAAGTCCCATGTAGAAGATTTATGGGTAGTATGTAGGTCTGACTATTCTTGTTGGTTGATATTTTCTTCATCTTTAAGTGGTCTACAAATAATAAGATAAACACATCAAATTCAATAATGAAGGATAATAATTTAAAATGAAATGGTAAAAAATAAACCTTGTCAGTTGTATATTTCCTTCCTCATCTAGAAATAATATTTCTGAGTTTTATTGTTCAAATGGCTCAGATTCATGAAAATTGTCAACATCATCATCATTCATATTGTACAAGTCTCTAGGCTTTAAATGCATAGGTAAGGACCAATTTTACTTCGCATATGCTCAACTATTTTAAAAGACAAACATCCTTTGTAAGTGTTGCTTCAAAGGAAAATATCTTAAAACCTTTTGCAATAATCTTTTTTCATTTATTATCTATTGCACAACCAATTTCACCTTCTTTTTTACCTTCTATTTGTTGGAAATTTACTTTTGAAACTGCACATTGATTTGTTTCCATTTCTGAATGTCTTTAATTAGAATATTTGCTCTTAATTGTTAGAATATTCACTCTTAATTCTTTCATAGACGTTAAGATTTTAATTTGTAAGAGTTATTTCAGTCAGATGTTTTTCTTTTCTACAAGCATTCTAAATGTAAGCTATTGATGGCTCAAAAAAAAAAAAACAAAAGAAGCAATAACAATATTTTCTCTTCATACATATCTTCTTCTATTCCCAAAAAAATACAACAATTGGTATCCAAGCTCTTAGTTCTTAGGGCCTGTGTGAGACCACGAGGAAAAAACAACAGAGGGAAACCAGTGAGGAACCTTTTGAGAAAAATAAAAAAACTTCATTCATGGCCGGAAACTTCATGTCAGCACCTCCGGTTTTCTCCGGAGAAAACTGTCAAAATGAAGTCTGTCAAAATGAAGTCTTATCTAGAAGCGAGTGGTTTGTGGAATGTTGTGATGTTTGAAATCCAACCGCTACAAGAAGATCCAACTGTAGCTAAAATCAGAAATTACAATGATGAAGTAATAAGAAGAGCGAAGACCAAGACCTGTATTCACTCTACTATTTCTGATGTTGTATTCACTAGAATTATGTTCTGTGAAACAGTTAAAGAAGCTTGGAACACTCTCCAAGAGGCGTTTCAAGGGAATGAAAGAACTCGGCATATGCAAGTTCTTAATCTCAGAAGAGAATTTGAGATGCTAAGAATGAAGGAGGCTGAGACCATCAAAGAATATTTTGATAGGCTCTTGGCAGTGGTCAACAAAATCCAACTATTACGTGAAGATTTACTTGATAGAAGGATCGTAAAAAAAGAGTTAGTGAGTCTTCTAGAAAGGTTTGAAGCAAAGATCTCATCACTTGAAGATTCAAGAGATCTCACAATGATTTCACTAACCGAGTTGATGAACTCTATGCAAATCCAAGAGCAGAGAAGATTGTTGAGAAAAGAGTTGTTGAGAGCAGAGTACTGCTGAAGGAGTTTTTCTAGCAAGGTCACAGTCGAGTTACAAAGCAAAGAAGAAAGGCTAAAAAAATGAGAAGAAAAGTGATGAGGATGACGATGACGACAAGGAGAAGTACTCATCATGTCAACATTGCAAGAAAACTAATCATCCACATTGGAAATGTTGGTGGAGACCAGATGTGGTGTGTAGTTCTTGCAATCAAAAGGGTTATATGGAGAAGGTATGCAAAAGAAAGCAACAAGAGGTGCAAATTGCTCAAGAGATTGATGACGAGAAGGAGGAGCTTCTTTTTGTGGCGACTTGCTTTGCTAGTGACATCACTAATAAAACATGGTTGATTGATAATAGATGCACTCATCACATGACACATGATAAAGACATGTTTGTAAAGCTTGAAAAACCCACTCTTCGAAAGTCAAAATTAGAAATGGAGACTATATTAAGGTCAAAGGCATAGGTGATATTGCCATTGATGTTGGCTTAGGTACAAAAATAATCTCTGATGTTCTATATGTCCCTGAAATTAATCAAAATCTGCTAAGTGTTGGCCAGCTTTTAGAGAAAGGCTATGTTGTTGTGTTCAAAGATAAAACTTGTGAAGTCTGTGATACAACTGACATTAAATTGATGTCAATAAAGATGAAGGGCAGAAGTTTCTCCGTAAACTTGCAAACAAATCTTGCTTACTCTTCTACAGTTAATTCGGGACAGATTTGGTATAAAAGGAAGCAGTCTAGGAAGCCTGCAATAGAAAATCATGGGAAGCCAGTAGTGGAAAATCATGGATTGGATTCTCGTGATGATGTTAAAGTTTCTAAAGAATTGATTGTGAAAGATATTAAAGGCCTTGATGTTGTTCCAAAAATAACTGAGCAAGAAAGTTCTGATGAAAATGTGGATGATCATCCTATGAGAGGTAATAGATTCCTCTCTGACATATATCAAAGATGTAATATGGATGTTCTTGAACCTACTAACCATGAGGACGCTCTCAATCACCTAAAGTGGAAAAAAGATGAGGAGGAGGAGTTGTATATGATTGAGAAGAACAACACTCTTGTTGACATACCTCCAGATAGAAAGGTAATTGTTGTATATGGTGGTTCAATTAACAAAAATAAAGCAAAGTTTGTTGGGTATTCTAATATTGATTGGGGTGGTTCCTTGGAAGATATGAAGAGTACTTTAGGATATTGCAAAACTTAAAACCATTTGTTTACCAAGTCACTACCAGTCAGCAAGTTTGAATTCATAAGAAAGAATATTGGAGTTTACAGTTCCAAAATCAAGGAGGAGTGTTTAGAATTTTGCTTTTGAAACTGCACATTGATTTGTTTCCGTTTCTGAATATGTCATTAATTAGAATATTTGCTCTTAATTGCTAGAATATTCACTCTTAATTCTTTCATAGACGTTAAGATTTTAATTTGTAGGAGTTATTTCAGTCAGATATTTTTCTTTTCTGCAAGCATTTTAAATGTAAGCTATTGATGGCTCAAAAAAAAAGTAATACCAATATTTTCTCTTCATACATATCTCCTTCTATTCCCAAAAAAACACAACACTATTTAGATGTTTTACATTTCTTACAAACGAAAGAGAATGAAATAGAAAAAGAGAAATGCTTTGAGTGAGTTTCATTGTTGAGCAATTAGAAAGAGGGTTGAGTGAAACTGTTATAAATCCTTCACTTTGTGGAGAATAGCCAGTGAACTTAATTTGTTCTCTCTGTTGAAAGTGTCTTTCTCATTGTTAAGAGGTCTTGATTTCAAGGAAAGATTAGAACTGGTTTTACCTAGAGAGGTTTTATCTTTCGCATAGTTGTTTATAGTCATGAAACAGTATTATTTATGTTTATGCAATGAACAAATTTTTGTTTGTAACACGTCACCATACTAAACAAAAGAAACTCTTGTTTCTCTAAGCAATTTACATGTATCTAAACCTTTCGAACTACTGCACGTGGATATTTCAGAACAATGGTGAAAAGCCTACAAACATGGGCATAAATATTGTTTAACCATCATGGATTATCATATGCAATTTACATGAACTTATCTTACGCTTTCCAAAAGTGTAACATGTAAACATAATCAATTTTATTATAAACTAAAACTCAATTTGACACACATGTTAAACATATTCACACTGATCACGAATCTAAATTTTTTATTTCTCAATACTTTTTATTTAAAGGTATCAGTCATCAAACCACATCATTTGAAAAATTTCAACAAAACAAAATTATTAAAAGCAAACACCAACATTTGTTAAATGTACCTTGAGCTCTACCTTTTCAATCAAATTTACCTCCTAGTTTTTGGTGTTTTTCACTTCTACATGTTGCATATTTAATAAACTATATCCCACTCCTCTTTTATATTACATCACGAAAAACTTTATCAATGACATTGTGATATTTTCAATCTTTGTGTTTTCGGTCTAAAGGTTATCTCCTAGAAGATATTCATATGATTGCTTTTCAAGTGTCTCGTGTCATTTTTTATAAGAATCATTTTACATATCTATTTAATAACCATACATCTTCTCTTTATTTCCTTGTTTCTACTTCCTTTACATTTGTGTTGAACTATCATATCTATATAAACCCAATTTTCGTTATGAAACATTATATTTTGTTCCCCTTCTCCTATTTTACCTTCTTCCATTGGCCCTTCTCCCCGTCCTCTTTAACAGTCTACATGTTTTCATCAACATCTTATACACTGACGATTTCCACAATGTAGTTACACCAAGAGACACCATCTTCCTCCATAGGTATTCATTGTCCTCTTCAACATTATCTCTCTTATGAATGTCTTTCACCATCTTTTTGTCATTTTATTTTCTTTATTTTGTCTATTAACAAACCCAATTCCTTTGTACAAACCTCCAAGCTTGATTGTTGGATTAAATCAATGCATGTCAAAATCACTTCACTTGAAGCAAATAACACTTGGTATCTATCTAGTGTTTTCCTCCTCACAAAATTGTCATCGAATGTTACCAAGTTTATGAGGTTAAATATAATACAAATGGTTCAATTGAGGGATACAGAGTTCATTTTTTTGCTAAGATTACACTCAAATGAAGGGTCATACTTTTTTATTGATATATTCTCTTATGTAAAATAGTTTATTATTAGCTTATTCTTGTTGTTACTCACATATTAAATGACATATTAAATAATTTGATGTCAACAATATTTTTTTCCGTGATAATCTTTGCGAAGAGGTTTACATACAACTCTCTTCAAGATTAACTACTTCTCAGCCTGATTAAATTTATTATTTACAATGTTTTTAATATAATCTTAAGCAAGTTATTCATCCATGATTTAATTAACTTTCATCTTTTCTATCGTCCCATAGTTATAAATAATAGTCAACCTCAAATAATTTTATTTTTTAAAATAACTTTACCTATACCATAATGATTTTTCTTATCATGTAGATGACATTATATACCATAATGTTTTTTTCTTATCAACGTAGATGACATTATTCTGATAAATAGCATTGCTAAGATCACCTATACAAATATATTATTTTATTGTAACAACTTTTTCTTATTCTCTTTCATTGTTTTGCAACCTATATATGTACCGTTCTGATAATTATGATAAATATTTAGTTGATCATTCACTATTTGCAGTGCATTGTCCTTCTTTTGAGAGGATTTTTCAAGATCCGAGAGTATGGCGGAGTATGTATGAGAGAAGATAAAGGTTGTTGAGGATGAGAGATTTCAATGCCATGTTGGGGATTAGGGATGGCATACGGCACAGAGGAAGAGGACAGTGGTGCTTGGGTTTGTGAGGTCAAGTTTTGGAAAGATGGTTTGGAGTGGGTTCGTTGGTAGTTCAGCTTCATACTACTTTAACAAACTACAGAAAATCATAGACACCCAGATTGTGTAATTTATAAAACAAATTCTCACATCTAGATCAATCCAAAAGTAAGTTATCAATTCCACAATTCATAAATTTAAATTAAAATTTCAAATTTTTTAATGTGTTTATTTTATATTGTGCAATTCATAGTTTAATTTATTATATATGCGGATTATACAAACTAATGCAACCATTAGTCTTCCGCAATGTACTATTTATAAATATAATGAATAATGTAGATTGGTCAATTTTAGAATACAGGTGCAAGCAAAAATCATGGTGCCAAAAGCACCATCACGGCTTCTAACAACAGAAATATCCTCAACCCAGTCTCGGATCTTAAATATTACTTTGGAATGCTTGTTTCAGGCCTTCGTATTTATTCCCAGGTACGTAAATATGAAAATAAATACTTTTACTTTTGTTAGGTAATTATGAAGAAATATTTTTCAATATTTTTATTTTCAGAAATGATCAGTTTACATTCTAAACTACTTTTATTTCCATGAGAAGGGATTAGGTATCTACAATTCCCATGGGAATGGAAATTATCAAGTATAATAACTACCTATTTGCACTACATACTTTCTTTTTTCTTTTTTTTAAATTTTAAAATTAAATATTCTTTTTAAACAAATTATTACAAGCGAACAGGACCATAGAAAAATTATTCCGGAAAACAAAAGCCCTCTTTGTCCTTCACAACAGAGCATCCAGCTACCATTAAAAAGCCTAAAAGAGTCTTGACCATTCTTATCTCGTTATAGAGAGCAATCCGCAGAGATAAAGTAGCATTTTCCTCAGGTAACACGTAAAGAAAGAAACCGGAGCATATAACGAATCTCTAAATTTCCAACGAAACTTAAACCAAATCAAGGAAATCAGAAACTAAATGGATCTAATAAATCATATAATAGCGGGAAGCTATAAGAAAAATACCCGCAAGTAAACAATTTAGGAAATGATGAGATAATCATGCATCAACATAATTTATTCCACATTAGTTCCTATGTTTTTCAGTACACCCCCAACTAGTAAACATGTTTTCCCAGTAAAGTTTATGGCTCCCAGTGCCACTTCCAGTAGAATGGTGACCTATCACAAGTAAATTTGAATACACCCCACCCCACGCCTTGTATATATAATAGAAAGGGAACTTGGGAATCAAATGTGCCTAAACCTGTACAGGCTAACCACTAAAGTTTATACCAGCCACACAGTCATAAAGTAAGCTCCCCTGTCATGAGAAAAAGAAAAGACAAGAGGGAACAGATCAAGCTGAGTATATCATGATACACGGAGAGCCTGATTGCAAATATATCACAATGCTACCACATTGTCATGGCATTATGATAAATATACAAAAGGGGCAGAAACTTTGCCACAGAAGCAACTTGCACTTCCACTTCAGATTGCTCCATATATACTCAGTAAGTACAGACGCAATGTTTGGAGAACTTATCTCCAATCATCTATCAACTTAGCACTGTCTCTGAGTTCACATGACCACCGCTGCTCCCGGTATAATTGTTAAATCCAACCACAGGCACAGAGCGCTGAGCAAAATCTAGCAATAATTTCCTCTGGTGGTCATTGGTGTGAGGAAGACTTACCCGTAAGAGTTCAACAGGCATTTCCCTACTAATTGCTTTAGCAGCATCAGATCCAATTACAGACGCATTTGGCGTCCCTTGTACAAGCAGTGATTGCATGATACTCTGGTACTTATTCATGCAGTACATTGTGAGAAGGCTGAAAAATTCATCAAATGAGGCCTGCCAAAATGTACGATTAGCTATATAGCTGCAAGCACCATGGGGATCTGTAAGAAGTTCAGTCGCCCTCTCCAGAACAGATACTAAAATGAGTGAGGCACCGTCTCCAGCTGTGCTTCCAAGGGGTCGCAGAGGAGGTTGCTCCGAGGAACAAACCACAGCTGCAAGACAAGCACCTAGGGCACCAAGATCCATTCCCTGAACACACTTACAAACAACCTTGGCAAGATCACTTGTAGTCATGGCAGCTTCAGGTTCAGATTGTAGACTACCAAATAAAAATCTCAAATGACGAAAGATGGTCATGCAGACTATCCGCATAAGCTCGCTACCAGAAACAAGCAGCTGAAGATACCTTGACATGAGTTTACGCCCTTTGGGTATAGATACTAATCGTAAGAAAACAAGATCATCCTTAGCACCAAGCCCAACTTTGTTTCCATTCTTTCCCAGTGGATCAACAAGTTGGAGTGATGTTGCTAGTCCTTCCAAAAGGACCTTCCGTCTTCGTCTTAATTGAGTCCCACCATCTTGTAGTTGATTACACTGTAGAAAACGATCAATATCCTCTACATCAAGAAGAACACAAAGACCATCCTCAATTGTGACTCTGGCTGCAAACAGAGGCTCCTGTTCAAGGGGCTTCTCTGAAATATTTCGCTCAGAACTACCACTAGTGGAAGAGTTTGATGGATCAACTTCAAGAAGAGCACGAGGTCGACGAATAGACAAGAATGAAAGCCTCCCTAAAGCATCAACCTGAAGAAAACCATGGGAGTCCGAATTGGCACGGGCTCGTGGAGGAAGTTCCTTTATTTGTATTGGGCTAAATGAATGTTTCAACTTCGCCCCAGCTTTTTTAGCAAGACAAGCTTGGTGATAATAGTCATCAAAATAGGGATCATTGCAATGAGTCACAGCTTGCTGCATTCTAAGAATACTCTCAATTTCATCACTAGTCATATACTTGGACCTAAACTGTACTGAACCACTTTCATTCTTCTGGCTACTGGCATCAGAACCTTGTTGCAAAAAACGGTGACTCTGTTTACCCTTATGAGTTGACTTTGGCCTGTGTTCTCTGGTATCAGCAAGACCAAGCGTATGATCATATTTGCTAACCATTGATGATCCAGAAGAAAGCTGAGGGTTAAATAAATGGGACTGGAAACCTGACATGTAGCGTGCTGATTTCTGAAGCAGTCTATGCTGCTGTTGCTGCTGCAATTGGGTCAATAAATGAGGTGATAATGAACCACTCTGATGATGTAATTGTCGCTGCAACATATTACTGAGGACCTTTGGATGATCTCCAGAATACAACCCAGATTGGTTGACCCAGGGATTCTGCATTCGATAATTTAGAGGTGAGCCAGTTGTAAATGGGTGCACATTTCCACTAAAATGTGACTCATGTTTTGATCCACTCAACTGTAGCGCAGAATTGAAATAATGAGAACGATTTTGTGATGGCAAAGCCACATGAGCTCCACCAGCACGAAAAGGAATGTTCAAATGACCTGTACTGTGATTTGGGGAAGACTGTTGGGACCTACCACCAGGTGGAGGATACGAAGTAAATGAAGATTTTGGTGCAAAAATGGGTTCACTAGAAAACCGAGTAAGCTCCTGTCTCTTCTCAGGATAAGAAGATGTTCTATACAAGGTCTTTGATTCTTGTAATTGGGCAGCGGAGGAATGTGGTTGTGATGACCATCGCTTTCCATCCTCAGTATTTTCACTATCATAAAAATGCTGATCAAACCAATTAGGAACAGGTTCACTAGAGCAATGTTGGAGTTGGTGTTGCAGCTGTCGCTGCTGCTCAGGATAAGAAGATGTTCTGTACAAGGGCCTTGAGTCATGTAGCTGAGTTAGAGAAGAATGGGGGTGTGATGACCATCTATTGCCATCCTGGGATCCTTGCCCTTCACTGTCATAGCTATGCGGATCAAACCAGTAGGGAATGTCATCCCTTTGTGACCATTCAGAAGCAGAGGAATCTGACAAATATAGGAAAAGAAATAATTCAGTCAATTGAAAAAATGCATGATGAGAAATGGAGGATAGAACGGTCATAAAGCAAAAATATTTTGCATATAAATCAACCACATGTACACAACTTAATATTTGTACATGTAAATGCATGTTAACAAGGTTCTCTCATTGACAAAGCTGTATAGAGCGTAGGTACACAGCACAAGCACCCAGAAAAAAAATATTGATAACAGCACCGAAAAAAAACCTACCACATAAAACCTTTGGATTATTTAGAACATCATGTTCTCAAGTATCAAGTAATTATCACTACAACCCAGATTTCTTTTGATTTTACCACTAATTTGAACAGACTTGTAATGATATTTTACTTGGTAACCAAGGTTGTGTGTGTCCAAGATAAAGAGAAGACACAAAATCGCCAAGATACAAACATTAAAAATAAGAACTTCTACTTATTTATGCATTTCCATTTGCAGAAATCATCTTAAAATTTGCTGAGATGTGTGTGATATATCTTTAAAATATCATGGGATATTTGTTACTTTAAGAAATCGTAGATTTTTTATCTCCCAATTTTGTCATTTTCCTTTTCAATCTTTATCCTTCAATAGGGAGATTAATCATTGTACATCCTACACAGTTAATATATCTAGGTCTATTTTAGTTCATTACCAACGCAAATATAGCACTAATTGGACCTCACAACAAAAGGGAAAAAATGAAAAACTATATACATTTTGCTCCTGATTTTTCTTCTAGTGTTTGTTAAATTTTCAGATAATTTTGATACCAATTTGTTACTTTGAAAACCATACACCCCAAAGAAGGATCAGCACTGTAGTCAAAATTGCGACTAAAAACATGAAATTGCACGATTTAGTGGTTCCACCAACCATGTCCGATTAGAGCCCAAGCAATACGTGCCAGAGTGAGATGGGATCGGTGGGATTGTCATTGAAGATCATGGAAATGGTGGAATCATTGTTTTGTTGTGTCACATTTGAGTTCTATGTTACACAAAACTCTTCTTTATACAATGGGTATTGGGTTAAACCCACACCCAATAAACGTTCTCCTTCAGGCCCAATTGGTTTCACATAACTACGTAGTTAATCTTACATTTCTCCTACCTTCCTGTCCACCAAGCAACTTCCTTCGCCAACAAAAACCCTGATCAGTTGTGGTTGTTCCAATTGCTCAACCATGCCAGAAGTGAAGCTGTCCAGACGCATACCACTCACGGTTTCACATTTTTCTCCTTCATTCATAGTTGTGAGTAGTTTATTTTAATTACTTATGTATTAAATTGGTTAATAATTTAATTTCTAGAAATAAGCTTACTTAACTCTTGAACTATTCAGAAACTTTTTCATGCTCATTGTGTCTTTCAAGACATCTCAAGGAGACAAATTTAAATGCTAATAAAAGCAAGATGTGTTATACTTAACATAATACAATTGATGATAGCACCAGAATAAAGGAGATGCCTTCCAGTCATCAGGCCACCTCAGAAACATCGGCAGCTTTCCAAATATAGCTTCATCCTCCATTTAATTAACTTAAATCTCTATTTCCACATTTGTTTGCAAAATTGAATCTTTCTGACTGTAATGTTTGTCAAGTTTCTAAGCACCAGCTTGTTTCCTTTCTACCTAATAATACTAAGTGTAGCTCCTATTGATCTATTGGGACTTGTTACAGAATATTTTTCTAGGGCTATATGGCTTGTAAGTTTTATTGATGACTGTACATGTGACATGGATATACCTTACGAAAGCATGATGTTGCCACGCATACAAAAAATAGTCTAGCTCAACACATGTTGTCATGCATTCCCTATTCGCCCTTTATTTCTTGTCTCCCATGTATGCTTTTGTGTGTTGCATTTGTCCAATCTCAAAACCCTTACTGTGGTTATGTTAGATCGAAGAGCTGTCAAGTGTACCTTAATTGGTTACCCTCAAATAAAAAAGGGGTACAAGAGTTATCACCCTCACAGTCATTGGGTCTTTGTGTCAATTTTCACCTTACACAAAACGCAATCCTTATTAGTCAGCTCTCAACTTTAGTAAGAGAGCATTCTAGAAGTTTAGTCTGTCTTAGAGCTCAAAGAGAAGAAGCTGAGGAAAGTCACAACGAAACATAAGCCGAAGATCAATTCTTTGGAACAAAATATCAAAGCCAGGAGTAACCCACTCTAAGTCCCCCAGCAGTTGGAGTCATCTAAACTGAAGGTAAGTTTCCCTGAAGGTAAATATACCTACCTTCACAAGGCACCAAGTAAAAGATGTCTTCGTTAAGGAGCTTCCTAGTGCTCAGATGTGTGATATATCTCTAGGATATCTTGGGATACTTATTTTTAGGATATCATGAGATTTTTTCTTTCTCTATTTCCAGTTATTTCCCTTTTTTTTACCCTTGAGAAGGGAGATTGGTGATTGTACATCCTACATGATATAAAAATTATTTTTGTTTCAACTAAATTATATTCATACTTCTAAATAGTCTCTTTAAGTGACGTTGTCAATTTCTTTCTTCCAACTTTGTTGTGTACTATATTGACATCAAGTAAATCTAAGATGCACTTCAAAGAAATTATTAGAAAAGGCCTCGATAACAAGTGTCCCTAAGTGATAGGATTTTGCGTTTTTAATTATATAATAAATACACTAAAAGCTTCTAATTACTTAAAAAAAATGTATTAAATGGGATAGGATTTTGTGTTTTAAAATATAATAAATACTTTGCTTTCCAATAAAACTTTTCTACTTTACTTTGTTAAGGCCACTGATCATCATATGTCTAAAAGAAATAATGATAGGAAGTAACAAACATTTTCTTGCTTTGACACCGCAAGATTATCATTTGCTATCACAATTTAAAGCCACAAATGGGTAATAGTGTCATGTTTAAACATATTGAAATCCAATCCAAAGGTGTTAAAAAATATAAAATTTGACAAAATGATAAATGTTGAAAAGTACCAAATTGCAATTGCTTACTCACTTTCTCTTGATCCCCGTTCGCCAATAACTCCCGGGCTTCTTGGTCCACTAACAACCTTGTTCAACTGAAATAAATTTAAAAAGAAAACTTAATAACCATTTTCATGAATACAATATATGATCACTAGAGGAGAATGGAATTATTTTCAAAATAGTAAAACTGAAATATAAAATCAATCATTGATTGAAATCATAAAGAGCATCGAATAGATTATAGTATATAAGTGGGTCCAAACTTAACCTTACAAGCAGACTTTATAAGGTTGAGTTAGCTTAAAGTTCCTTTTTAAGAGATACACTAAAGTAGATGACATTGGAACTGGAATAGAAAATTTTGGTGAACAAATGGCTACATTAGTGGAAAATTCCAAGATTTTTGGAAATGTGGAAAATGATGGTGCGTGGATGACAAAGATGGAAATTCAAATTGTAAGATCCAAATTCAACAAACCCTTTGTTTAGTTTTGATCATGTGCTTAAACAACCAAGCATAAAACATAACTTTTATGTCAAACGTATTGTATCCAATGCCCATTAGACACAAGATGTGGGTCGGACAAATGCAAGCATTGTTTAATGTGTTTCGTCTGACAAACATAAGTGTTGTGCACACGCATCGTTTAATAAACTTGACTTGGACCCCAAATATTAGAATGAATTATAGAAAAGACAGCTGCATCTTGATTCGGTTCTTTTTGGAAAAAAAAAGACTAATTGACATGACTAACATTCTAAGACTTGAAGTTTGGTAAGTTCTAATCATCCTCTTCAATTTTGATAAATGTGGATAATCAAAGCCATCATGTAGAAGCTTATGAGATGGGGATCCTAAACAAGACATTGATAGTCTAGTGCCTAGATAGTAGAGTCCCCTTGATTCATGTCCTTCGCCAATCAATTGTCGTGTACTGTGCTCTTGTATAACAAAAGAATTTCCATCAAAGGTTATGGAACAATTTAAAGATTTACATAACTGACTTAAGGAAATTAGGTTAAAAGGACAATTAGCGACAAAAAGAACATATTTTAGGTTCAAAGCCAGAGAAAGGGAGATTTGACCTGCTATTGGAGAAGTAACTACGGATCCATGGGCTAAAGTAATAGCATGAGGAATTTTAGGATGAGAAATGGAAGAAAATAAGGAAGCATTACCAGAAATGTGATCAAAAGCACCTGAGTCAATTATCCATGGACATTGACATTCCAAATTCCAAGGTTTGAGAGACGCTAGCTTTTGACAAACTAGTGAAAGGTTGTGCTTGGCTACCGGACTTCAAACTAAGATATTCTAGATATTCTTCATAACAAAAATGTGGTTCAACATTATTAGATTGGAAGATGTTTGTTGACTAACTAGGAAAACCACGTGAGAAGCATTTATTTTAAGTGTGGCAATTCTCTTACAAAAGGAACATTAAGGACGTCTATATCAACTTTGAGTAAAGACATATTGAAGGACAAATTCACCAATAATCAGAATTACAACAACAATCTACACTCCATTGCCGATGGTAAAAGATGGCAAACAATGGCCAGGGAAGAGTATGAGGGAGAAAGGAGAGAGGAGCCTCTTAACCAAAGCTGAAACTGAAGAAACAACGGTTGAAACAAGGACAAGGAGATTCGACAAGCCTTGTGGAGAAGACAAGGAGTTGCTCCGATGACAAAAAGGTGGTCGGTGGCAGACGGCTGCCAGAGGCTAACTGTGACCAGCAACAGACAATAGCCGGTGGTGGGCAACTGATGGTAGTTGCGGAGAATAATGACAGCTGCAGAAGATAATGGCAGTTGTGAAGAATAATGGCAGCAACGGAGGATAATGGTGGACGTGATGGACAACTGCAAAACTAGCAGAGCAAAATTGACCCGCTCTGATATCATGAGATTGATTATCTCTCAGCTAATCTTTGTTATCTATAGAAGAAAACTACATCAGGTACGTATTGGTAGTTGAGGCTAATAACTAAACAGCTCATAGGTACAGCAAATAGCAATTTTCCAATATGACTACTAACTACCTATAATTAATCCCTATTCTAAAAGTATCCTTTGATGGACTTTAAAGAAATTAAGAGGCCAACGTCATCATAAGGGTCATGGGGGACTGAAGATTCGAGTCATGATTAGCGGAATGCATTGATAACAGACCACAAAGGAACCTTAAAGATTGCACTACAGTTCTCCAGTTATTTCTTAGCTCTAGCAAGTATAGAGGCTAGAGGTACGAGTTCATTATAATCATTTAGAGCAATACAAATGTGCCCAACATATTCAGACATGTGGTTAGGGTCATCAAGTATTGACAATCCCATACAAGCATTGTGTCATGAGCATGCACCTCAGTCCAAACCAATTTACAAGTAGCACATGAGAGAATAAAATCAATTTGATAGTAAGAACAAGGATAGACTGATCACTTTGCACAATTGAGTGTAATGAGAACGCACTTCAGTCCAAACCAATCTACAAGAGACACATTGCGAAAAATCAATTTGATTGTAGAGTGGACGGTAGACTGATCACATTGCATAACTAAGCGTCAATCTTCTCTCATTTGGCACAAGCAATAACTGCAACAGATGATTATGATACCCCAGCCATCCACTCCATAGGTTTACGTCAGAAGCCCAGGTTAGGTAGTTTGAACAGTCAATTTCTCAAATGGATGTAGGATATTAAAAAAAAATAAGTGTCAATCAATGTTGGCTTTGAAGAACCACTGAAAGCCATGGTTAGTGGGGAAAAATTGGACACATAAAAAACAACACCTGGAAGATATTGTATGTACTTCAGGGTTTGTCAAACAATGTCAAATTGAGGTGGGGTGAGGGTTAGCGGGTTCTGTTTGCTAAAGTGGGGGCAATCGTTACACTGTTGCAATCAAAAAAGACACTACAATGGGCACATGAAAGATCATGTACGAGAATCCGACGACAACACAGTTGCCTAATCTGAGTAGGTTGGCAATTGATTTGTGTAGGTTGGCAATTGATTTGAGTAGGTTGGCAATTGAATGGGTTGTTGACTGGCAATGTCACTAAACTAGTTACATCGACCCATGGATGAGTCAGAAAAGTCACCAGATGAGCAAAAGCAAGTCATCAAAAGAAGGGTAACAAGTAAGGAGGCGAACTGGAGAGGCACAATTTTTGGGATGCCTGTGTGGCTGAAAACACCGCAGATGTGAGTTTGTTTAGGCTTACACATAAATAGAAAATATTCTGTTTCCTCTAAATCAAATATTATATGCCTACAAACTATTATTAATGCAGAATATTATGTTCTGATTTTCGACATTATCTGAATTTTTACTATAAAATAATAAAAATACTTCTATCTATATGTAGAGTTTTATCAAATACTCCCCAGAATCCAGAGAAAGCATGATATATCACAGTTTCAGAACCTTACCTTTAAAAAAGTGGTAGTGAGATCATCAATATCAGAAAGCGATCTTATATCCTCTGCCTGCAATGTGGAAATCTCAGTTAGTTGGAGGAACTTCTAGCATCTTATCTGTAAATATTATTTTTTTACACCCCACATTGACTAGGAATTGAGATTAACTAGATAAAGTCAAATGTAATGTTTTAGCAAAGACTAGGTAGACCACAACTAAAAACATCCAAGACAACACAACAAAAATTTAAAAATGGTCATGAATGACAGCAACTATAAAATCAAGTGCTGAAATGGAATATTGATTCACAAGCACCTCATTTGAATACATCAACTACTCAAAAAGCTTATGTTTGGGGAGATCATGAAAATGACACTAGTTTGAGGTAACTACTTAAGATATCATCATTTTTTAGAGAAAGCACTCAATATTCAGGCATCAATATCAGTTTTGGCAATTCAAATGATGCAGTGTGATACATGTTTTCACTGAATTACAAGCCTCAGATATTTTTGTAAAAAGCTACAGACATTGTTGCCACAAACTTTAAATTTGAGAAAAAATAATTAGACTGAATAATACCTCTTCTTTATTGAGAAACAAATCTTCCTCATTGAACTCCACACCAAGCATGGCCTTATATTCATCTTCATCTTCTAACCCCCCCAACTCAACTTCCTCAGCAACATTTTTACCAAAGAATGCATACTGTGATGCATCAAACACTTCACCTTCTGCAGAAGAGAAGAAAACCAAATCAAAGACATTTCAACAGTTTTAACATACAAAACACAGCTCGCAGTTTGCACATCTAAAAGTCCACCAATAAGAAAGACAAACCAAACACCTCGTAAAACAAAAGCATTGAAAACGAAAGCTCACAAGATCTTTACAAAACCAAGGCTCTCAAATAGAACAACTAATGAAATCGCATATTCGCAATCTTCTTCGCAGTTCTACATGCAAGAAACACTGATATACACTACACTTACCTATTAAAGGGACCAACAACAGCATAACCAAAGACATCCAGAAAAGACTATCAATTCGAACTTTAAAATAATACTTTTCAAAATTAGCTTAAACCGTAGTTCTGACCTTCAGACCTTACAAGAACTCATAGTGTTACGGTGAACTAAACATAATAAAAAAAAAAAAGAAATTAAAACACAGAGCAGATAGTTTAATCCCCGTCTTTTTTCGCGATCAAACTCCTGAGCAGAACCAGATCTACATGCACAAGCAGAATCAAAGAACGCAAAACAGAACGAAGCGATTACAGCAAGCGCGTAAGAAAACCAAATAAAAACGGTGCGGAAGTAAAAACAGCACAGAATAAAACAAAATAACGAAAAAGAAAGGAACCTTTGGAAGTGTGTCCCAATGGCTTGTGATCATGGTTGCTGGAAGCAGCGGCACCAAACCCTTCCATGGAGGAAGAGAGAAACGCGAACAGTGAAGAAGAGAAGCTTCGCGAAGTTTCGCGAAGTTATGTGTGCGGAGAGTTATGAGAATTAGGTCATGGGAGAGAATGAAGGGAATGGGTTTGGGTGGAGAAAGGGAAGTAGAGAAGAACCCTACCAGAGAGAGAGAGAGAGTGTTATGGGTGAGATAGCGCACCTAATTGTTTTTTAATTTAACTGAGGGAACATTTTTGGTGAGATAGTGTAACAGGGAAGATACCAAAATATAAGAAGGTATATTATTGTTTTTCTACTTTTTAAAAGTTTAAAAAATGGGTGAAATTGTTTCGAAATTTACTTTTTATATTATTATTATATAGTTTAAAATTAATCTTCACATTTCTTAAAAATTTAATAAAATAAAATTCACAATTATTTCAAATATATTATATTTTGTCATAAAAATACTTATTCCCATTTTGTTTATATTTATTATGAAGGACTGGTGTCTTTATATAATATAATAATAGTATTAATAGTGATTGTATATAGAAAGTAAGGAATGATTATACAATAATTACCTTTAATGTTTAAATAATTTATTTTTATTTTAATATATAATTAAGACTAGAATAGAAACATTAAATATAAAACCTTTTATATATTATTATGGATAGGTAATTTTTATTTTTTTTCGTTTTATTTAAAAAATATATACATCAAGACTTGAATAAAAAGTAAATATAATTATGATTTAACAAGACCATTAAATTGAGTTGAATTTTTTATAATTAAATTGCTCTATTTTTTATAATTTTTTAGTATTTTAAATTAAAAATTTTGATTGTTAAAAACTTTTATTTATTTTTAATTAACATGTTATTTTAAATTAAATATGAGAATTGACTGTACATTTAAGAGATATGAATATTTATCAAAAATTGGAAAAGTTATGCATATTTATTTTTAATAAAATGAGTGTGAATTGTTATCTTAAAATAGAAAATGTGAGACTTACGTGAATACAATTTCTCCATAAATATAATAGAAGCAGTTTATTATTAATAAAGTATAAAAATATGTGCGTCAAAATTTTATGCTTTTTATGTACTATACAATTATAGAAATATATTATCATTTTCTATTCATATAAAAAAAGGTTAAATTATACATTTTTGTCTTATGTTTAATTTTTAAGATTCATTTCGGTCTTTTATTCTCTTTTTTCTAATATTTTTGTCCTTTAACTTTAAAATTTAAGTTAATTTATCTTTTTCAAATAGTTATTGTTTTAAATTTTGAGAAATAATTTTAAATATTTTTTACTGACTCAAGACGTAAAATTTGTTCTAATTATATTTGCTTACATAAAACAAAAGTATAGAATTCAATCAATAATACTAAAACCAAAACTGGGTGATAAAAAATGGTGAAATTTGCAAGAAAAACAAGCTTCACAAACAACCGAAAAAGAGTCCCATGAAAGTTTTTAAAAGAGTACGATGAAAGTTTGTTCAAAATCATGTTCCAAAATAAAAATAAAAACAAACTTGAAATGACCAAATTAATCCACATTTAAAAAAAAGTACTGAAATATTTTTTTAGAAAAATAAAAGACCAAAATAAATGTTAAAAATTAGATATTGAAGTAAAAAAAAAGTTAAATAAGATGATGACCAAAATAAATGTTTCTACTATATCGTTTTAAAAAATATTAAGATAATTTTATTTTTATTTATTTTACGATTGCAGAAGTCCGGTTAAAAAGTATATATATATCCACAAAGTAATTATTTTAGACCAATAACTTAGCATTACAATATATTAATTTTAATTATTATTACACACTACATATTTTTCTTTTATACTTATGTATCTCTTCTCTTTTAAAAATTAATGTGTCAATATATAATAATTATTATTATAAATATATCAAATTAAATTTAACAAATTAAAATATTAAGTTTGATAAAAACGTTGTCATACATACTCTACTTATCTGTTTGGATTAGAGATAGAAAATAAACTTGTTTTTGTGAGAATTTTTTTAAACTCATTACAGTTTTAAAAAGAAAACTCTTCACCAATTATAATTACGGATATTGGTAATATTCAATATTAGGGAAATTGATAATATCAAATTAAATTTAATAAATTAAAAAATTAAGTTTGATAAAAGCATTGTCACACAGACCATACTAATGTGTTTGGATTATAAATAGCACACAATTTTTTTTTTATTTTTCAAATTCATTTTAATTTTAAATAAAAATTCTTCATCAACTATGATTATAAATATCTGTAATATTTGTCAACACCCAACTTCGTCCGGGTAAAATAAAATTTTCAATAAATAATAGCAAGTAAAAAAAATAATAATAATAAAGTAAAATATATAGGTAGGTGTTAAGAGAATAAAAACAGAAAAAATGGAAAAGATTTGTTTAAATAAAAAAAATATATATAATAAAAATAAATAAATAAAAACACTT
>Ga0209700_102240_pt1 | contig 39560 bp, 27 predicted proteins | sample SiratroredBW_FD_187528 | JGI IMG/M metagenome (GOLD analysis project Ga0209700, IMG submission 187528) | Root nodule microbial communities of legume samples collected from California, USA - Siratro red BW (SPAdes) (version 2) | ecosystem: Host-associated > Plants > Roots > Nodule | place: USA...
AGAAAGTTCCACTAACTCAATTAATTGTTCACATACAATTAATCAACCAATTTCTACTCCCCGTAGAAATCAGTACCCTGCTAAATTGATCCACTGCTCCCCGCAGCCTCCAATCAATTTCAGCAGGAACACCAGGCTAACACCTATAGCCCAAACCTGTCAATTTCTACTCCCCATAGAAATCAGAACCCTGCAAATTGATCCACTGCTTCCCGCAGCCTCTAATCAATTTCAGCAGAAACCCCAGGCTAACACCTATAGCCCAGACCAGTCAATTTCTACTCCCCGTAGAAATCAAAACCCTGTAAATTGATCTACTGCTCCCTGCAGATTCCAATCAATTTCAACAGAAAACACAGGCTTACTTCTAAAGCCCAAACAATACAAACGTTCAATAGATTTCACAAAATTACAATGAAAACACCTCAAATCTTGATTCAAACAGGATCAAGAAGGGTTTAGGAAAACTCCCTGATTGGCGCAGAAAGAAATGCCTGTACACAGTCTTGATGAAACCCAGTAGCACATTTCAGTCAGAATTGATTCTTCAAGTAAAAACCCTCTTTCGAAACTGATTATTCAGAATCTCTCACAGTATTTCTCACAGAATGTATTTCAAAATGATTGTGATTTTCAGAGATGTATCTCTCTTCTTTCTTTTCTCTGTTCTCTTTCTTTTTTCTTCTTTCTTGTTATCGCACTTGAAAAACCCATTGTTTTATAGAAGAATAGCTCAAACCAGATTTTCAGAAAAACAGTTAATTCAGTTAAGCTCAGGCACGAGTAAATTGATTCGGCTTAACCTGAAATCAGTTTGTAATAGTTCAGTACTTTGTTTTCCAAAAACTGTTAATTCAGTTATGCTCATATACGAATAAATTGATTCGGCTTAACTTAAAATCAGTTCATAATAGTTCAGTACCTTATTTTCCAAAACTGTTTTAACTATATTATTTTCCAAAACTGTTTTTAACTGAAGTTAAAACCTTTTTATGGTTTGATTTAAATCATTTAACCTATGTGCTAATGAATTTCTACTTAGATGTGCATAGGTTCTCTTTCACGGCCAATCATACTCACTCACACTAAGGCACAGCCTAGAACAGATTTCCACTTGCTTGCTTTGGCTTGCTGGTCATGTATTGCATGGCTTCATCAAATCCTTAAGTATTGTGAGAATACTAACACCGGTGAAATTAAGGTTTTTCCGAATTAATTCGCATATGACGCGAACGGTCAATTAAGGAATTAATCGAAAGCCTTATTCAAAACGTCTTTCTTTACGTGAGAAAAAGAAAGCCTAATGCTAAACTCTTAAAGCATTATCATTTCTTTACTAAAAGAGTAAAAAGATTTTTTTTTTATTTTTTTATTTTATTATTATTTTATTTTTTTTAAAAAAAGAGAGAATAGGATTTTTTTTGTATTTTAAGAAAACAAGGCAGGCCAGGGGCACTTTTGGAATTTGGAAGGTTTATAGGTGCAGGTCTTAACTAATGGAGGTGCAGGAAGTAGACTCAACCCAACTAGCTGTAGGGGTATTTTAAGGATTAGGAAAGTTTGAAGGTGCAGGATCGAAAATGTGGGGGTGCAGGAAGCAGACCTAGCCTAACTAGCTGCAAGGGTATTTTAGCGATTTGGGCAACAGGGGGTACAAAAGGTGTAGGCTTGGAATATAGGGGGTGCAGGGAGCACCCCCACTAACCCATTAGGGTTGGTGGCGCACATGCACGCTGTGAGGGGTGAAGGTCATCCTGTTTTAAGGCGAGGGAGGGTACGGCTGGGCATCTCGTGGCGGCGACGCTGGCTGATGATGACAACGAGCATCGTCGCCGGCGGCAGCGGCAGAAAATGGAGGGTGTGGAGGCCATGCTTGGTGATTTTGACGAGGAAGAGAGTGACTTTGAAGGTACATGGGGTATTTAAAGTGTGATGGAGAGCATGGTTTGATGGTGTCGTTGTTTGAAGAGGATGGAGGGTGGATGATAAGCTGCAATACAGAAACTGTAGGAACACCAAAGGGGGTATTTTGGTGGCTAGATAAGGGCGTTACTACGTGGATGGGGGTGCTGTTTTGCCAAGGCTGGAGTTGGAAGGCATGGTGATGAGGTTCGTGAAAGTGTGGTGGGAAAGGGGTGATGAAGGAGATGTGGCAGCATAGGCAAGAAGCTAAGGCAGTTGCATGGTGATTTCCTTGGTGGCTAGGGGGTTTTTTAGAGGTTGAGGATGAAGTGTGGTGGCTCCTGGCAGCATAGGGGAACGTGGTGTTGAATTTGGAGGTGATTAGAAGGCTTTAGAGGTTGGGGATGAAGGTTGGTGGCAGTGCTGGGCTTTTTTTGTTGTTGGTAGTTGTTGTTACGGTGGTTCGGGATGGAAGTAAGGCATGGCAAGGGGTGATAAAGCATGGTGTTGCGCAGTGAAGGTGACGAAGTGGAGATGGCTATGAATGGTGAAGTTCGGGTGGTTATGGAGGTGATACTGGTGGCGTTGAGGTAAGCGGGTTGGAGGCCATGGATGATGATTTTGACGAGGGAGAGAGTGACCTTGAGGCATGCGTATTGCATGGTAATGGCTCCCTAGCTATGGCGTGGTGTTTGTGGGTTGGTGTGGAGCGAGGCAACATTGGTGGGGATGGTGACATGATGAGGCAGTGGGAGGTGGTTGCTGGAAGGCTATGGAGCATGGCGTTGGATTTAGAGGTGCAGGGGAGGATGACGCATGGGAGAGTGATATAGTTTTAAGACTGCTTGGCGCACGGTTTGTAGGAAAGTAGCTTGAGGGAGTTGTAGAAGAGGGTGGCTACGTAGGGGGTATGGTGATGAGGTTAATGGAGGCAAGGTGGTGGTGAAGTAGGTTTCATAGAGGTGCGTTGGAGGTGATGAGGTTGAAGAGGAAGACACAAGGATGCCTAATGTCGAAGCTAGAGGTGAAGAGTGTGTGGGAGGTGATGGCACAGTGGAACTAAACGGGAGTCCCATGCTGCTTTTGCGAGGATAATGGCAGCGTTGGGTTGTTTTCTTTTGGTTGTAGGTGGCATGGTGGAGATGGATAGAGAGAGAGGAAGAAGATGATGGCAGGGACGGTGGTTTGGAGGTTTTAGGGTTTGAAGAAGAGGGTTGAATGGATGAAGAGGGATAGAGAGAGAGAGAGAGAGGATGAGGTGTTAGTTGTGGGGTGGTGAACGTTTATGGCAGTTGGATGATGGAGTGTGGTGAAGATTTGGTGACTATGTTGGCAAGTCGTGGTGCCTGGGAGTATTCGATGGCTATGATGCGAGTTTATTGGAAGATGAAGTAGTTAGGTTTGTGCGTGAAAGAGAAGGTGACTTGGTGGGACAGTAACAGAGGTGTAATGAGCGGATGGCTGTGTAGGGTGGCAATGGCAACCACTGTAGTAGCAGTTTCAAAATGGCTTCTTTGGGTTTGGTGGTTCGGAGGCACGTTCCTAGCAGTGTGGTGACGACTGAAGGTGGTGAAGGTCGTGGGCTTGAGGACCAAATGGAGGTGGCTTCTAACGCGCCGAGAAGGAAGAATGAGGTTGGGGTGGAAGCTACGTGAGTTGCATGGTGGTATGATGATGTTTGTGGGTAAGGCTTAACTTGCGAAGATGAAGGTGCACTGCTAGGGTGGCGAAGTAGGTTCGATGGGTTCGTGAGGCAAGGGAGAGAGAGGTTGGGGAAGATATGAATGAACCAAAGTATAAAATTTTTCGACAATCAAAATGAAGCAGTAAGGGTATTTACACAGCAAAGGTATTTACAGTGCAGATAATAACATTTCACTCAAACAAAACAGTTTCTCATGCAATATCAACTCAAGCATCAAATACCCTGGGCTTATGAAATCATACCTGCTCTTTCTTCTCCACAATGTGTTCTTCCTTTGTTCTGAGTTGGTGCCTCTTTCCACCTTCTGTGTTAGTGAGCCCAACGATTCTCTCTCCTATGCCAAGGTCCTCCCAATTTGTGCGTTCTCCCTCTTTTCTAACTCTCGTGCCCTTTTTTTTCTCTCGAGTCCGGAAAGGCCCTTTCCTTTTAAAACCTCCCCTGCCGTTTGCCATATATCCCCCCAAAACCAAAACCAGTGGATTGCCACGTGTCTCTCTCTTTTTTTTTGTCTTATTAGGGGACATTCCCTGCTTTCTCACCAGCCTCGGGATTGCTCTTGGAGGGGACCAAATTGCTTTTGCAAGTACTGGACGACGGTGTTGCAGTGTGTTGCTTCGTTGGGCGTACGAAGATTCCTATAAGGAGTGAGAGTTGGAAGATCCTGAAAATTTGGGGGGTGTGCCATTGATCCGGGAGTGTGAGAATAGAAAAAAGGGTTGGGCTTTGGTGCTTGGGGTGTGAAAAGAGGAGGGGCCTGACCCAAGAGGTGCAGCCTTCATCGGGCCACAATTTTTTTACCTTGCTACCCTTATTATTATTATTTCTATCATGAAGGGGAAAGATTTTTTATTAATTATTTATTCATTATTTATTATCATTTTTTTAAAATAAATTTTATTCGCCCGGACAAAATTAGGTGTTGACAACAATTTTTAGTGATGCCGTTTGGCCTCACCAACACACCAAGCACATTTCAAGCTCTTATGAACAACATTTTACATCCCTTCTTGTGAAAGTTTGTCCTCGTGTTCTTTGACGATATTTTCATTTACAGTAGTCACATTACCAACCATGCTAGCCACCTCAATAAAGTTTTTGAGATTCTCTTAGAACACCAGCTGGTTATCAATAAGAAAAAAAATGCTCATTTGCAGTTTTTTCAATGGAATATTTAGGACATATTATTTTGGCAAATGGGATGGCAACAGATCCCGACAAGACTAAGGCCATGCTTGAGTGGCAAGTGCCTCTTGATCAGAAAGCTCTAAGGGGTTTTTTGGGACTCACAGATATTATCGTCGATTTGTCAAAGGTTATAGGTGCATTGCTCGACCTCTATTTGATTTAACTAAGAAGAATGGTTTTGTGTGGACCACAGAGGCTCAAAAAACTTTTGATGAATTGAAATCTATTATGGTGCAACTTCTAGTTTTAGTAGTACCTGATTTTTCTATGGAGTTTGTCGTGGAAACGGACGCCTCAAGACAAGGAATATGAGTTGTATTACCTCAGGAGGGGCGACCAATTGCTTTTCTCAGTCAGGCATTGTCGCAAAGAGCTCAAACTAAATCAACTTATAAAAGGAATTAAGGGCAGTGGTGTTTGTTGTTCAGAAATTTCGTAATTACCTCTTGGGGTGCCACTTCATAATACTGACAAATCAGCGAAGCTTGTAGTTCTTAATGGACCAACATATGTTGGGGGAGGACCAACTCAAATGGACCTCTAAATTATTGGGGCTCAATTTTGAAGTTAAGTATCGACCGGGATGCGACAATTCGATAGTAGATGCACTATCTCAACAAATGATGTTGCAGAGGCTCTCGGTGGTCCAATCCAGCCTTTAGGATTCTATTGTAGAAGAAATAGTAGGTGACACAGAGTTGCAAAAAATTATTCAAGCTTTGATGCAAGGAAACTTTAACAAAGGTCGTTTATTTTATCAAGGCAGGGTGGTCATTCCTACTAATTCTTCACAAATTTCATTGTTGTTGGCTAAATTTCATGATTCCAGTATGGATGGTCATTCGAGTTTCTTTCTCACCTATAAACGCCTCAGCGCAGTCATATTTTGGAAAGGAATGTGACTCCAAGTGAAGAATTTTGTGGCTCGATGCCAGGTTTGTAACAGAACAAATATGTTGTCTTGAAACTAGTAGGTTTATTATAGCCCTTACCTATTCCGGAGAAGGTATGGGAACACATTTCGTTGGATTTTATTGGTGGCCTTCCAAAATCCAGAGGAATGGATACTATTTTGGTGGTGGTAGACAGGTTGTTTAAATACTCTAATTTTTTGGCCTTTTCTCATCCTTATTTGGCAAAAGACGTTGCCCATTTGTTCATAACAGAGGTGGTTCGTCTACATGGTTTTCCCAAATCGATTGTGTCTGATAGGGATAAAGTCGTTATGAGTCATTTCTGGACTGAAATTTTTGCTGTTGCATGGACAAAATTGAAATATAGTACGACTTTTCATCCACACACAGATGGCCAAATAAAAGTCATTAACAAGTGCTTAAAGAAATATTTGTTGTGCTTTGCTGGGGGTTGTCCTAAGCGGTGGTTGGATTGGTTATCGTGGGCAAAATACTGGTTTAATACATCTTTAGTGCATCCACCCACACCACTCCTTTCTAGCCACTATATGGTGTGGATCCTCCGGTGTTGTTTAAGGGGGAAACATATCCTTCATCCATTGAAGAAGTAGCGGCACTCACGGCGACAAAGGATGTGATTTTGGCAGAATTAAGGGACAATATGTTTTTAGCACAACTAAATATGAAGCGTTTTGCTGATAAGAAGCGATGGAAAGTCTTTTTGGCGATGGGTGATTGGGTTTATTTGAAAATGTAGCCCTATAGGATACGGTCTCTAGCTAAGCGACCCAATGAAAAGTTGTCTTGTCATTTCTACGAGCCTTTTGAAGTGATTGAGAAGATTGATGTTATGGCATTTAAATTAACACTTCTGCAAGGGTGTCGCTTACACCTGGTTTTTCATATTAGCAGGTTGAAGAAGACAGTCCCTCCAACTCAGCAAGTGCAGTCGCTTCCTCCTTCATTAACTAAAAAAGGAGAATTATTGACGGTTCCTAGTCAAGTTTTGGGCTCTTGTGTAACTCCAGACGGCTCCACAGAATATCTCATTCATTGGTCCAATATGTCTTCATGTGATGATAATTGGGTACTTGCATAGATGTTGAAACGATTATTTTCCATTTTCTACCTTGAGGACAAGGTGGCTGTGCAGAGGGAGTGTTGATAGGGCCGACAAGTTCGGGAAGGTTATTATAGAAGGCAAGAAATGAGAAAAAATTAACATTTATTTAGAGTCTGTTAGGGGTAATTAAGAATAAATGTTAGCATTTATTTAGAAGTCTGATTGATTTGAAAATAAATGAGGGCGAATTGTTAGAATGGAGGGATAAGAATAAATAAGGGATTTGTCATGTATTCAAGGCATCAAGAATTGTATCTAGTTTGGGAGTGTTAGGAGAGGCATTATTCCTCTCTTGGGTGGGTTTGCTTGTATTGTTGAAGTGAGGGTATTCAGGAAAATGGATAAATAAAAGAATAGAGGATTCCACCATTGTTGAATCCTAACAAAGTGTTTTCTCCTATCGTGAGACATGATACAATCACTAAGTGTGACGTGTCACCACATGTACAGGAGAGAGAGGGGCGAAAACAAGTAAGAAGAAAATAACTGACAATAGAGAAGACACCCATAACAATTTGTGCAGGAAAGCAAAGGTTAAACGCTTACTGACAACTAATCGCCTAGTAGAATGACTTTTGATAAATACCTATGGGCAACCAAAACAAAATAATAAAATTTTTCGCTGACTCATCATCGCTTAAGCTTGAGGGGCTAGTGTACTACTTGGACTAAAACGGCACCTAGTCGCCTCACTTAGATGAAACGGTTACTTACCACCCAGAACTGACGGGTAGCCTACAGTAGCCAAGCTAGAGAAACCTAAACGTAGACGCAATCTCTAGTGGGGTCAAACTACAAAAGCTGATATAACGTGAAATAGAAGTCAACCCAGAATCCTATAAATACATGGGTAAGGAAGGTCAAAGGTACACATGATAAAACTTCATTCTTTTGAGCTCCGATAACCAAGAACTAACTTTCGGAGTGCAATTGCAGGTACTCCCCCATTCAACTGTAACAGGAGGACACCTAGCGGACGTAGTAGGCGAACATTCAACAAATATAGAGGACGATCCAGAACTATTTCAGCCAAGTCACTAGGACTTCTGAGGTCACCTAAGTTCGTGTAAGAATAACAAGCAAATCGATACCGATAAGTCAAAACACAACAAATCAATAAAAAAAATCACAAAACCAAACTAGAACAAAAATCCAAAATCGCAGCAGCCCTAAAACCAATCATAAAAAAAAAAGCAAAAAGGTTATTTCAAGAGAACGAACCAGAATGAGTTCAAAGAGCGTGGCCTAATCAACCTTGATAAAATCAACATCCCAGGCCTTGAGTTCATCAGTGTTATTGGCCTCAACGTTGTTCTCATAGTATAATATGACTTTAACGAGAGTCTTGCCTGTGACGTTGGGAACAGGGATTCCGCTGTCGGCATAACCATCCTCTATCATATGCTTTATGGTCTGTGACTGCAGAGCCACAATCTCGTCCACTTCGAACGCCTCACCATCAGTACTCTTCAGCGTGAATTTCTTCGATGTCATTCTCAAACCCCTTTATTCTCAAACCTTTTTTCCTCTTTATTCCCTGCTATTCTATTTCTGAAGCGAGACGCGTGTCCTCTATTTATATAGTTGTTATTCTATTTCTCAAGCCACACACGAATTCTGTTGTACACGCGAATTCTGTGTTATTCTATTTCTCAAGGCACGGGCGATTGGTGAGATGTGTGTCCTCTAGTAGTTGAGTTGAACCGCTTCGTGACAATCCTTCATTGCTATTCTTCCTGCTCCAATTACTTAAGATATAATGTTGAACACATAAAACACCAACCAAATAACACATAAAACACCAGCCAAATAACACATAAAATACTAGCAAAACACCAGCCAAATGTTCTTTATATATCACATAGGATCAGTTGGAGATGTTAGCTGCTGGGATCATTCAAAACAGTGTAAGTCCTTATGCGAGTCCTATTCTTTTGGTACGGAAGAAGGATAACACTTGGTGTTTCTGTGTAGATTACAAAGATTTGAATCAGGTTACCATATCAGATAAGTTTTCTCATTCCTGTGATAGATGAACTCCTCAATGAATTAGCTGGGAAAACTGGATTTGAAAGCAGGATAACACCAGGTTTGAATGAAAACAAAGGATGTGGTGAAGACAACTTTCCGCATGCATGAAGGTCATTAACAATTTTTAGTGATGTCATTTGGCCTCACCAACGCACCAAGCACATTTCAAGCTCTTATGAACAACATCTTACGTCCTTTCTTGTGAAAGTTTGTTCACGTGTTTTTTGACGATATTTTTATTTACAGCAGTCACATTACCAACCATGCTACCCACCTCAATAAAGTTTTTGAGATTCTCTTAGAACACCAGCTGGTTATTAATAAGAAAAAATGCTCATTTGCAGTTTTTTCAGTGGAATATTTGGGACATATTTTGGCAAATGGGATGGCAGTAGATCTCGGCAAGACTAAGGCCATGCTGGAGTGGCAAGTGCCTCTTAATCAGAAAGCTCTAAGGGGTTTTTTGGGACTCACGAATATTATCGTCGATTTGTCAAAGGTTATGGGTGCATTGCTCGACCTCTATTTGATTTAACTAAGAAGAATGATTGTGTGTGGACCACAGAGGCTCAAAAAGCTTTTGATGAATTGAAATCTATTATGGTGCAACTTCTAGTTTTAGTAGTACCTGATTTTTCTAAGGAGTTTGTTGTGGAAACGGACGCCTCAAGGCAAGGAATATGAGTTGTATTATCTTAGGAGGGGCGACCAATTGCTTTTCTCAACCAGACATTTTTGCAGAGAGCTCAAACTAAGTCAGCTTATAAAAGATAATTAATGACAGTAGTGTTTGCTGTTCAGAAATGGCGTAACTACCTCTTGGGGTGCCATTTCATAATACTGACAGATCAGCTAAGTTCTTAGTTCTTAATGGACCAACGTATGTTGGGGGAGGACCAACTCAAATGGACCTCTAAATTATTGGGGCTCAATTTTGAAGTTAAGTATCGACCGGGACGCGACAATTCAATAGTAGATGTACTCTCTCGTCAAATGATGTTGCAGGGGCTCTCGGTGGTTCAGTCCAGTTTTTGAGATACTATTGTAGAAGAAATAGTAGGTGACATAGAGCTGCAGAAAATTATTCAAGCTTTAGTGCAAGAAAAATTTAACAAAAGGTCGTTTCTTTTATCAGGGTAGGGTGATCATTCCTGCTAATTCTTCACAAATTCCATTGTTGTTGGCTGAATTTCATTATTCCAGTATTGGTGGTCATTCGGGGTTCTTTCGCACCTATAAACGCCACAACGCAGTCATATTTTGGAAAGGAATGTGACGCCAAGTGAAGAATTTTGTGGCTCAATGCTAAGTATGTAACATAAACAAATATGTTGTCTTTAAACCAGTAAGTTTATTACAACCCTTACCTATTCCGAAGAAGGTATGAGAACACTTTTCGTTGGATTTTATTGGTGGCTTTCCAAAATCCAGAGGAATGGATACTATTTTGGTGGTGGTAGACAGGTTGTTTAAATACTCTCATTTTTTGGCCTTTTCTCATCCTTATTCGGCAAAAGATGTTGCTCATTTGTTCATAACAAAGGTGGTTTGTCTACATGGTTTTCCCAAATCGATTGTGTCTGATAGGGATAAAGTCGTTATGAGTCGTTTCTGGACTGAAACTTTTGTTGTTGCAGGGACAAAATTGAAATATAGTAAAACGTTTCATCCACACATGGATGGCCAAATAGAAGTCATTAACAAGTGCTTAAAGAAATATTTGTGGTGCTTTGCTGGGGGTTGTCCTAAGCGGTGGTTGGATTGGTTATCTTGGGCAAAATACTGGTTTAATACATCTTTTAGTGCATCCACCCGCACCACTCCTTTCCAGCCACTATATGGTGTGGATCATCCGGTGTTGTTTAAGGGGGAAACATATCCTTCATCCAGTGAAGAAGTAGCAGCAATCACGGCGACAAGGGATGTGATTTTGGTAGAATTAAGGGACAATATGTTGCGAGCACAACAAAATATGAAGCGCTTTGCAAATAAGAAGTGAAGGAAAGTCTTTTTGGCGATGGGTGATTAGGTTTATTTGAAAATGTAGCCCTATAGAATGCGGTCTCTAGCTAAGCGACCCAATGAAAAGTTGTCTCCTCGTTTCTACAGGCCTTTTGAAGTGATTGAGAATATTGGTGTTATGGCATTTAAATTAACACTTCCGCAAGGGTGTCACTTACACCCGATTTTTCATATTAGCAGGTTGAAGAAGACAGTCCCTCCAACTCAGCAAGTGCAGTTGCTTCCTCCTTCATTAACTAAAAAAGGAGAATTATTGACGATTCCTAGTAAAGTTTTGGGCTCTTGCGTAACTCCAGACGGCTCCACAGAATATCTCATGCATTGGTCCAATATGTCTTCATGTGATGATAGTTGGGTACTTGCATAGACGCTGAAACGATTATTTTCAACTTTCTACCTTGAAGACAAGGTGGTTGTGCTATTGGCCTCAACGTGGTTCTCACAGTACAATATGACCTTAACGAGAGTTTTGCCTATGACGTTGGGAGTAGGGATTCCGCTGTCGGCATAACCATCCTCTATCATATGCTTTATGGTTTGCGACTGCAAAGTCACAATCTCGTCCACTTCGAAAACCTCATCATCCTTCAGTGTGATTTTCTTCGATGCCATTTTCAAACCCCTTTATTCTCAAACCCCTTTTTCTCTATATTCTCTGCTATTCTATTTCTGAAGCGAGACGCGTGAGAGGCGTGTCCTCTATTTATATAGTTGTTATTATATTTCTCAAATAAATAAAAAATATATATATGTTTGTTTGTTTTATTTTTGTTTATTATTTTTATCCGCCTAATTATTATTTATTGTTATGATTTTTATAAACATGTTTTCTTGTGTGTTTTGTTTTTTATATATTTGTTTGTTTTGTCTTTAGTCTCATTATTGTTGTTATTATTTGGGAAAAATGATATTTTTTAAAACTACACTTATTTTTATTCATTTGATTAAAAGTACTGTCTTAGAAAAGGCGTTACACGTAATCGACTCCCAAATCTTTGAATCTGTTCATAGACATTTTTATTTTTGATTTTTTTATGGTTTTCCATAATAAAATACGGCGACTCCAATCTCTAAATAAATATTTTTTTAAAAAATTTTTTTATTGCTCCGTCGTGATCCGGTTAGTTGCGACAATCTCTTTGAAATAAATTAGGTTTCAAGTAGTATATTTATTCATGAAGATATTTTATAAGTATTCAATTAATTAAATTTTAACCATAAAGTCATGGTAAATGTATGTGGGAGATGACATAAGTATAAATATGGTGAAGAGTTAGCAGGAGTTTGGAGGAAAAAGAGGACGTAGAATTTAAGCACTTAAAAATCGGGTTTAGTACAAAGAAAACCCCTCTACATGATTCAAACATTAAATGTTTTATCTTTTCTAAGGAACAAAAGAGTTAAAAAAAAATGACAGTAATCAATATATAAACAATCTGAAAAGGTAACTAGTGTGATAGTTAATATTTTAAAATAAAATGAGTCTCTTTTGCTTTGTGACTTCAGACTCCGAATTATATATCAATAAAATCAATATCTACTTATGTGATAATTTGTATTTTGAAATATAATAATTTTTTTGAGACTTAAATTTTGTGTATTGATAGATTCGATACCAACAAGTGTGAAATATATTTTTAGAATTAATTATTAAGAACGATTTCAATCCTATATAAATAATAATCACACGAAAATAAGAAAATAGTCCATTGCAACATCTTAAAATCATCCAAATTTTTATTTATTATTAAATGCTAGTTAAAAAAAAATCATTAACCATACCTTATTAAAATTATTATTTTTAAGATTAACCAAATCAACGTAATAAATCAACAAATTAAATAATATAAGCAAATAATAAATTATAAACCTGTTCTAAACATAAAAAAAAATCAAAAATAGAAAAACTTCATATTAAGCAAAAGATAAGAAAATATTGTAACTTAAAAGAAATTTTCCCATCTCTTAACCAGAACCATTTTTATTATGTAACTTTTGTCTTCGAGTTTTGGAATAAAAGAAAATACAAAACTGATATTTTAATAGTTATTAGAGCTATAGGCATTTGTAACTGACCTGAAATTTATTTTAAATGCCGGTGCATATACATATACGAAATTTGAAAGATAGCTCATTTTTTTTTTTAAATTTGGAGAGAAATTTCATAAACTCAAGAATCTCATTATTTGGGTGTTTCTATGATTTTTTTGAGTGAATATATTAATATTAAGATGTTATTTTATGAATAAGGATGAGGAATTCCATGAAATTTCTCACTTATCCACGACAGCATGGGGAATTTATAGTCATAGGATTAAGGACTATGCTGTTCAGTGCAGCTGTCAACCTTTTCAACATGCAATAACAAGGGAAATGACACCTGCATCTCAAAATAGACCTGAAAGAGAAAGAAGCGGCGTCGTTTGCACTTTTGTTTCTTCATTTTTACATACTTATTCCCACTCACACTCTCCCTCTCAAACCATAATTTCCTCTCAGATCTTTCTCCAAAATTCCACCCTCACTATATTGCATTCAGAGTTCTCATTTCCAGATTATATTGCATTCAGAGTTCTCATTTCCAGATTTTCGAAGTTGGGTGAAAGAAAAACATCATTGTGGTAATTACCTATATTTCTTTGATTCTTTTTAATTGAACTATTTGGAGTTTTTCTGATAAGAGAAAAACGTGACAATGATTTCAGCACGGATTAGAAAATAGAAATTTGAAAAAGTTCTAGGAGAAAGTTTCTAAAATTATTATACGAGACCATTTCCAAGATCACTTTAAACATAAGTAGTAGTTAGTTTCATTTTTTTTTTCTATAGGTTCTTATGAGAATTGTCCTAATTGTTTGTTTGCTAGGCTTGCCCCCGTTCATGGTTGCTTGTCATATGTGCATTTTGTTTTCTGTGTGATATTTTTGTTCTTGTTATGGAAGTCTGCAAATTGTTCCTGCACCTCAATGTTTTTTTTTTTTTTTCTTAATGTCCTATATTTTCAAAAATATTAAACTATTTTTCAAAATGTATATTTTCGACGGTACAATTTAAAATAGAAAATTTATTTTTATTTTTATTTTAGATTGTACAATCTAATTTTGTATATTTAATTGTGAAATTGATTTTATATATTTAATTGTGAAATTTGAAAGATAATGTTTTGGATTGTGTAATCCGAAACAGGAAAATGTGAATAGAGGTGTAAATGAGAAGATAAAGAAGATGAAGAGGGTAAAACATGAGAAGAATTTGCCATAAAACTTATCTATATTTCTGAAAATATTAAAATGCTTTCAATATATTTTAGATTCTATAATCTAGAATACAAAAATTATTCTTTTTATTATAGATTGTAGATTTTATAATTATTTTTATATTTCAATTATACAACTAAATAATGAAAAATAATGTTTTGTATATAATTCAAAATATGAAAATGTGAAAAGAGTGTGTGATTGAGAAGATAAAAAGAAAAATAAAGAGGATAAAATAATATTTTTGCTTTCTCTGTAGAGGTGCAGGAAGAATTTGCGGAAAGACTGAAACAACAGTTAGCACGTTTGGGCTCTTTGACATAGTAGAGGTATTTCTTCCTGTACCCCATGATTTCTTTTGTTTATAAAACGAAAATACCCTTGATCTCTAACATCTTTTATATTCATTATTGCTACTCTTTCTTTGTTTCCTTCTATCTCTTTTGATCGTCAATCCCTTCTTAGAATATAAATTTTATGAATATAAATTTCTTTTTATATTTTAGATTTGCAATTCAAAATACCAAAATACCAGAAAGTGAAGTATAATTTTTAAATTAATTTTAAAAAATTCGTGAGAATTAGAAGATCAAGAGTGAAAACTGTCTCTTTTTCAATTAATTTTTAAATTGTATAATTTGAAAATTTAGAATTTTACAATTTAATTTTTTTTCATGAAAAATGGTTTCCACATTAATTAAAAACTATTTTTTTCACAAACTATAAAAGTGAGAGTTTTTATATTTATAAGGGGAGAAGGAAAAAGTGAGAATTTTTACATTTATGAGGTAGAGGAGGAAAGTATGGGAAAAAGAAATTTCCTTTTCGGAGTTAAAACCTAGAATCTTGAAAACAAGAATAAATATGTTACTTGTGTATATAACATCTATGTTTTTTCTAATGTGGAAGGTAAAAGAACATGGGAGAATGGTAAATTAATTGACAATTAATGCAATAACAACAATGTTAAAAACAATAAATCAAAGTAAGTGGAATTGAGTGAAGGTGAGCTTTCATAAAACTTGTGATGAAGTTATAAATCTTAAGGTGATTAATGGTATGGAGGAAGGTTACAAGAAATTTGAAATTTTTTCAAGTATAGGTTATTTCAGTGATTATCTTATTACATTACATGTGAAAAAAGATGTTTGAAAAAAACCTGTTAAAACCAAACATAAAATCTTTGATTCGTATGTGTGAACATTTTTCAAAAACCATGCATGATTCCTAGTACAGAAAAGTTTTCCCCTACCGTGTCTTGATTTTCTTTTTCAAACGGTGATAATATTTGTAAATTGTTTTAGCAATTCGCAGATCACACTATAAAACCCACCAACCTTGTATCGAATTAGAGGAACAAAGGAAGAGAAAGAGAAATTCTGTGCTAAAAGTTTTGATTTGAAGAAGATGTCGTTACTCTCCGATCTAATCAACCTTAATCTCTCCGACACCACCGAGAAGGTGATCGCGGAATACATATGGTTAGTGTCTCTCATTTTTCACCACACATTGCAATATGGCATGCCTCTGAATGTTCTTACATGCATGGATGTAACTGTGCTGCAAGGATTCTCTTGATGTACCTGAAACATATTGTGCTTGTTCTCTTTGAAGAATAATATTGTTTTTGGTTTTATTTGTATGTTTAACTATCTAACAATGATTCCTCTTCTAGAATTGCTAGTTCGTCCTATCTTAAACACATTTTTTTGACAATTTCCAAAATATAAACAAATTTGATTAAATCGCAACTGTAATTTAGAATCTCGCTTACTATACACACCAATGCATATATTGACCACACATTAGCACTAGCACTTGTTCTTGCTTCAATTGTTTTTGCTTAATCAACTCTTAACCCCATTTGATTTTTATTATGACAGGGTTGGAGGATCTGGTATGGACATGAGGAGTAAAGCACGGGTAAATTTATTTCTTCATGTAACCAAAAGAGATGCAAATAACAATTTGTTTTTGTCCATTAATTTTTTGGAATGTTTATAATTATTAAAAAATGTCTACGGTTTTTAGAAGTTTTTGAACTGAATTCCTTATCCAACTTAGAAAAGTGCTAGAAAAAGTATGCATTAATTTCAACCTTTCTATTTGGCTGGTAATTAAGGCAAATATAAAGTGATCTTGGATGTAGACTCTTTCAGGTCCGGTTAATGACCCTTCCAAGCTTCCCAAATGGAACTATGATGGTTCCAGCACTGGTCAAGCTCCTGGAGCTGATAGTGAAGTGCTATTATAGTAAGCCTCTTATTCTTTTTTGTTTGTTTGGGTACAGTAAGCCTCATTCTCTAATCCCATCTGTTCATATCTTTGTACACACTTTTAAATCATGAATCATTTTGTGGTAAATTTGGACCATCACATATTTAGGATTGTTTTTTTTTTCCAAACACTTCTCATTAACGTTGTGTATCTTAATCACATGCAACAGTCCACAAGCAATTTTCAAGGATCCATTCAGGAGGGGTAAAAATATTCTGGTATGTTTCTTCTTGTCAGATATTTTTTATGTGATAAAAAAAATCTTTCTTCAGTTTAAACTATTTTCATGATGTAAACATCTCATGTCTTATACTTGCCATTGATTGCAGGTTATGTGTGATACTTACAATGCTGCTGGGGAACCCATTCCTACCAACAAGAGATATAATGCGGCAAAGATATTTAGCCATCCTGATGTTCTTGCTGAAGAACCCTGGTATATACTGTTGCTTCCTTGTAGTTTCTAATGACCTTTTACTATCATTTTCTTCTTTTTCCTACAGTAAAAATGTTACTGTATGATCTCCTAATAGGTATGGCATTGAGCAAGAATACACCTTGTTGCAGAAAGATGTCAAATGGCCCCTTGGATGGCCTATTGGTGGTTTTCCTGGACCCCAGGTGAAATTCGTTTTCTTCAATTTTTAATGTAAATCACCCACAGCATTTAATTTTTGTATGGCAGTCATTAAATAATTCAGGCCACTTACATATTCTTTTTTATGACTGGTTTCTAAATTTTTGAACCAATTTAAACTTATCAGTCCTTTTGTGGCTGACAAGTGAGTCTTGTGACTTGTTATACGAATTCACTTTGGTATGTTTTGTTATGGACTTATTACTACATGTATTGAATTTTTTCCCTGCTCAAAAGGGACCCTACTATTGTGGTATTGGTGCTAACAAAGCTTTTGGACGGGACATTGTGGACTCTCATTTCAAAGCCTGTCTTTATGCAGGCCTTAACATTACTGGAATTAATGGAGAAGTGATGCCCGGTCAGGCAAGTTAAAATAAAATTTTCATTTTCATTATTCTTTAACTGTACTATTTCAGCCAATGTTAAATTCTAGACACTTGGTTCTAAAGCTGAATGTTGGCTGGAAGACTTATATTTCATATGTTTTTTCAAATCCTAACTTCTTTGATATGAATTCATCCTTCATGATGTGTAGTGGGAATTCCAAATTGGTCCATCAGTTGGCATCTCTGCATGTGACGACTTGTGGGTTGCTCGCTACATTTTGGAGGTTGTTAGAACTTGAATACTTTGTCACCCTCACCATCAAGTTCATTCTTTTTTTTGTAAATATTACAGCTAATTTCTTTATTTGTGTTAACAGAGGATCACTGAGATTGCTGGGGTGGTGCTTTCTTTTGATCCTCAACCGATTAAGGTGGATATCCTATACTAATTGAGACTATATTTGATTCTCTGCATATACAATCAAAACATTCATGTGTTATTACCACTGCACACTCTCTTATGTATATGGTTATTGAATTTGGTGAATGACATTGACTTGTATCATTTTGGTTGAGTTCTTAAAAACTAGGGTGATTGGAATTGTGCTGGTGCTCACACTAATTTCAGGTAAGTGTGGTCACTTAATGAATGACAAGTTCGTCAGTAATTAACATTGTCACTTTGCTTTTATGCTTGACAAGTGGATGATATATATAATGTTGCAGTACCAAGTCCATGAGAAATGATGGTGGCTATGAAGTCATCAAAAAAGCAATCACTAAGTTGGAAAAGAGGCACAAGGAGCACATTGCTGCTTATGGAGAAGGCAACGAACGTCGTTTGACAGGACAACATGAGACAGCTGACATTAACACCTTCATATGGGTAAGCAATGAAACAGTTATTATTGTAACCTTTTAAGTTGTTTATTAGTCAATGAATAAGTTTTAGACTACGTTAGTTTATTGAAACAATGTTAAATTAAAAGGAGCCATAAAATCAAACCATTGAGCGTTATCTGTGGTTATGACTAGTTGGTTAGTTAATGTTATTGATTGTGGTGTTGATGTGGGAATGCAGGGTGTTGCAAACCGTGGTGCTTCTATAAGGGTAGGGAGGGACACTGAGAAGGCAGGGAAGGGATACTTTGAGGATAGGAGGCCTGCATCTAACATGGACCCTTATGTCGTCACTTCCATGATTGCTGAGACAACCATTCTTTGGAAACCATGAAAGTAGCCTGAGAGCAATCACAGTGCCTTCCTTGTATCTTTGCTGCTTTTATGTTTACTATGATAATTTGTGTTTTTTAATGTTGTATTTGTACTCTGGTTGTTATGTCTTGTTTGTTGGTGCTACCAAGTAGCAGATGAAGAATTGTTGTTTCATTGCCTTAGTGTACATTTCAAGTGTTAGAATAATGTAATGGTCCTCAAAGTAGTAATATTATGTGCTGTTAGTTTTGTGTGATTTTCTTTTACTGAGGCATCTCATGATTTTTATTCTTGTTAAGAAGTCCTTTATAATTGATGAAGGTTGATCCACATCCACACTGCAAAATAACCAACTCTTACCCTTCAATGCTCAACAATTTTTTTGTGGCAGTACTCAACCTTGTTATTAATGAAGTTTTGTATTCCTCTTTCAGAAGTTTAAATCATTTGATCAATGGCATATCATTTTATACGTTTAGATTTTAGAGAGACATTGACCCGTGAATAACATTTTAGAAATGAACAAGTCAAACACTCTTGAATCTCTTCTTAAAAAGCTTAGTTTAAGCAAAGATTTGTTCCCTCGTTCTTTTTTTTATCATTTCTTCAAAAATATAGCATAGGGATAAAAAATATAATTAATACTATTTTTAAAATTTATTTTTAATTTTATACTAAGATATTCGCTTTTATTTCACTTTTGTTTATGATAAAAGGTACTTGTATAAAATTTTAAAATGAATAAATTTAAAAAGATAATAATTAAAATTATTTTAAATTTTAAAAGAAATATACAAATAAATGTATATTACATTTTTTATTTTAAAAGAAAATAAAAAAAACATAATATCTATTTTTTATTTGTCATTTTTGAAAAAAAAAATTATCATTTTATTATTTATTATTTATTATTTTTAATTATTTAGATTATATTAATTGCTAATTCTTCAAAAATAACATACAAAAGAGAGAAAAATTGTAATATATAAGAAGTACCAAAATAATAAATGGAAGAAATACAATACATAATAAAAAATTATAAACAATTTTAACACAAGGTTTGATTATTTTTCATATTGTGTTGCGAAAATAGGAAGAATGTGTTTAGATTATTTGCTTCATAAATTCTTTCTGAAAACGAAAAAAAAAAATCGAAAAAAAAAATTGAAATTCCATTAAGTAATAGTCTATCAATCACTTTAGTAGAAAAATATAAATACCTCATATAGTCACTTACTTTATTGAATAAGAATCAAGTATGTAAATAAAGAACCTGATAAGAGGTTAAATATTAAGATAAATACAAATGTATTTCATATCATTATCATTTATGAGATTTTTTTTCATCTACTCCGTAAAGTTAATATTATCTTCATAGTAATTAAGAAATCTAATTTCATGGGGTAATTAAACAAAAACCTTAATTTTAATACTCATATATACACCTTAGTGCTGAAGTGTTATGTCATATTATTATTTTTTACCCAAACATATTTTTTATTTGAGTCTGAAATTATCTTTACAAGAATTTCTCTCTTGTCTAGATTCTGAATAGAATGACAAGATTACACTTTAAAAGTATATAATTTGAAAACAAGTTATTCTAAAATTTAAATTTAAAGTTATTTTGTTAATAATAATAATAATAATCGAATTTCTTAAATGTTAAATTTTAATTGGACTACAAGTTCAATTTATTATATACTAAAACTTTACATAATCATTGCTGCTTTCTTAAACTATTTCATTCTCCATCCTATCATCATCATTGCTGGTTTGAGTTGATGGTGACCCTCAAAACTGTAACCAGAAGCAACCACGTTTTTATATGAAAATGGATAGTTTTAAAAACTCCAAGAACAAGAATAGGAAGATAGACAAGTCAGAACAACACATAATTTTCGTAGCTAGAAGAAACAACCAACAAAACCGATTCTCGTAGTAGGGCCCAATGGTGGGCCCAATACACGCGTCCAAATTGAATGACCCATTAATACCTGACAGCTCCACGAGGACTATCTGTTCACGGCCCAGCCCACCACCGTCGAAGAAAGTCACATATACCTTTCTTCACACATCACCAAGTGCCCTACTCAACTCAACCACAACACAGAATAACGCATTAAACCAACCTACTTAACTACCTTTTCCTATTGCATTGCGTGGATCTTAATTTTCCCACACATTCTCACATCACACTCATGGCCTCCAAATTCTCTTTTCTAACCCTTCTCATGGAGAGAAGAAAACCTCCCAAAAACAGCACCAACCCCAACACCAACACCAACAAAGACTTAACCTTTGTGAAGGCTGCTGCATGGGCATGGCACCAACACAACTCAGGCTCAAAGGGCAAGACCATAACCGAGTTTCATGCCACAGTAACTCGCCACGAACCAAGGCCTTCGCGTTACAAGTTAGAAGCAATGAGAACGGCCACAGAAGCACGTGAAGGGTCCTCAAATATTCATGCAAGAAAACCGTCCCTTCTTGATGAATATGAAGTGCAAAGCATTTCAAGGCGACTTGATGGTCTTGTGGAGGATTCTAAGGACAAACCCTTCAACGGTGCTGATGAAATCTCTACAAATAGAAGAACGAAGAAGAAGAAGAAGAAAAAGGTTGGGAAAGGGTTTTGGCTAAGACATGGAGCTGTTTGTGGAGGAGAGAAAGATGTGGTGGATCCTAGGGCTGTGGGGGTTTCTCATGGTGGGCTACCGTCAAAGCAAGTACCTGCGGTTAACCAGGTTAAGCGTTTGCCGATGGAAAATGGTGCACTCTGATCGTTTTCCAATGCATGTTTCTTCAACTTATACTTCATTGTTGTCATATATTGTAGAATTGTCTTCTTTGTATACAAATTATTGGTTTTGTCAAGGGAGAAAAAAAAGCTGTGTTCTTTTGTTGAAAATTTTCTCAACTGAGTGTGATTGTAAGTACGGAAGCAATAACTTCACAATGAATTCGATTTTTTTATTTGTACATGATCGAGCCTACACTCAACTAAGTTATGTATGAATGCGAAAAGTAACAACTCGTATTTATTACATAGAATATCATAATGGACATTAGAATGAGTTCGATTTTCTCTTTTTTAGGTTCTGAAGTCTAAGTTGTTTTCAAGTGTCTTTTTTTAAAAAAAAAATTAAAAGGTTTGATTATTATCATTAATATTTAGTTATCCGATGTTGTTTTTTGATGAAAAATTTCAAGATCACGATAATTTTTTTTTAAATAGCATTGCTATCTATATGTATTATAATTCTAACTTATATAAAATATTACTTTCTATAAAGTGGTATTTCTAATTATATAGAATATGTTGAAACTTTCCTACTTTCAACGTCAATAATATCTATGTCAAAATTCGTTGATGAATATAAAATATCTAGAAGTAGATTGGATAGAGTTTTAGTATTTAACATTTTGATGATGCATTATTCGGACTTCTTGCAATATATCTTTAGTAGACAAGTGTATGATTATTGTGCATTAAATAAAATGTTAGATTGGGGACTCAGCCTTTATGTGTGGTAGCAGATAGTGAGGTTTAAAGATATGGTTAAAAATCTTGGGAAGAGAAGGAGAATAGCTTTAAAAACTTAGAGGGATTGAAGGATAAATTTAAGGGGTTGAAAAGGGAGATAAAACAATGGAAGAATGAGGTGTTCAATTGTGAAAAAAGTGAAAAAACGGGAAATCATTGTTGAAATAGAGATACTAGATCAATGTAATGATAATGGCACTTTGCAAGATGATTTAAGAGTAAGGAGGGTGCCATTTGATTAGTGCCCTTAGTATTATGGAAAAACGACATTTAGTTATGTTAAGGAAAAAAATCTAGGATTGAGTGTATTCAGAATGGAGACATGAGCTTTAAGTTCTTTCATTGTAGACTTAGACGGAGGAGGATTAATAACGATTTGAAAGGTCTACACATAGATGAGGCTTGGTGTGAGGATCCAGTTGTAGTGAAAAAGGAGGCGAAATACTATTTTGAGGCTAGATTTACTGCCAAACCGTGGCTTGGGTTTAATCTGGATGGTGTTGAATTTAGAAGTATCTCTGCAGCAGATAATGAAATGCTTTGTAGTGTCATTAGCGAGCATGAAATACTAGAGGCAATTAAGCAATGTGGTAGTAAGAAAAGTCCTGACCTCGATGGGTACAAGTTCTACTTCATCAAAAATAATTGGGTTATTTTAGGAGCAGAGATGATAAGCTCTATTGGTAGGCTTTTAGATCTGGGGTATATTCCGTGTGGGTTTATTACCCTAGTAGCTAAGAGTGATAACCCATCTTCTATAAATGATTTCAGACCTATTTCTTTGGTTGGATGTGTTTACAAAGTGATATCCAAGATCTTGGCGAATAGGATTAAGAGAGTCTTACCTAGTGTTATTGGTAATTGTCAAACTGCATTTCTAAATGGAAGAGGAATGTTGAATAGTGTCTTGATAGCTAACGAAACTGTTGACTTTCTAATAAAGGAAAAGAGCAAAGGTATAAATGGGAAAGTGGATTATGAGAAAGTTTATGACTTTGTGGATTGGAATTTTTCATATTACATGATGGGTAGAGTTGGATTTAATAATAAGTGGGTCAAATGGATTAAAACTTGCCTAGAGTCAGCGTCTGTCTCTATATATATTGGTGAATGGCAGCCCCTCTAAGGAGTTTAAATCGAAAAGAAGACTTAGACAAGGGGATCCCTAGGCTCCGTTTTGTTTCTTATAGTGGCGGAAGGCTTAGTGGAATTAGTTAGGGAAGCAACAAAGAAGGGACTTGTCAAATATGTCAAAATTAGAGCTAAGAGCGTTGAAGTGAATTTACTCCAATTTGTGGATGATGGATGATTTTTTTTTTTTTCTGCCAACCTAAGTTTCAATGCATCTTGGCTATTAAGGTCATCTTGCGGAGTTTCGAACTTATTTATGGACTTAAAATTAATTTCCATAAAAGCTTAGTCGGGACTGTAGGAGTGTCAAATGTGGACTTGATCTAGCTACAGTTATTGATGTAGGAGTGTAAAATTAGTTGGGTTAAGAAGGTTATATGGCAATATCTTGTGGTAGAATAGTTACAGTTATTGATGGCAAACTAAGCGTATTTGTTGGAGCGAGTGGGGTTGAACGGGCGTATAGGTGGAGTGGTGAGAGGGTACTGTTCTAGCTATGTTTTGCAGGTACGTGAACTGTGGTAAGTGGCTGATTTTCCCAGCTCTTATCAAAAATGGGTAGAAGTTGTTGGTTAATCTTGTTCGCGGCTAATGCTAAAGTAGAAAGCTCAAAGATCCAGCTATGGGACAGGAAAGGCGAGTAGTAGCGGTAGAGTGGAATGGGAGATGTGCTGGAAAGAACAAAAGTGCTCTCAGATCTGTTGGAGGCAGCTATGGTCACTATTATATTGCTATGAGATGTAAACCTTATATAGGGACCTGCCGAGGCCTAAATCTGCATCACGTTAGAAGTTAAATAAGATTGACGACAATCTCACTCTTCCTTTTTCAAAACTTTGTGTTGATTGCTGGTTGGAGGATATTGTCCTATGTTAAATAATTTTGTATTCTAAGAACAAATTTTGTTACTCGGAATAGCCCTGAAGTGGTTACATATTTTATTTTTAGCTGTTAAAAAAATAATATAATTTTTTTATTGAAATAAAACACATACACACGTGAGAAGGACCGTATAAACTTAAAAAATATTAATTTTTTTTAATGAATGATAAAAATAAATTATCTTAGAAGTAAAATTATCTTCTCCACACATATATATATATATATATATATATATAATATAATTATGTCAACACAATTTCACATTTTTATTTTGCATTTTTTTTGTATTTATATCTTATTTCACATTTTATTTTCTCTTCTCATTTTTCTGTTTGGTTTTAAAAGTTATTAATGGCATGAATTACCCATAGAAGTATCATTTCTCTATAAATTAAACGAGTTTGTGCTATGTATTGGGATTTTATATTGATGTAGATTAAACATCTGGTACCAATGAAAGCTAGTCTACCGTAGTATAATGAGCCAAAGTTTGAATTTACACTTGGAGAGGTCCATATAATGTTGACAATGTCTTCAATCGGATTGATTTTCAAAGAGAATACGTGAGAGGAAAAAACAAAGTATATTAAATATTTGATTAATTAGACATATATAAACACTACATTTCAATAACAAAATATTGTACATTAAAATATTTATATCATATATTTACATTTAAATTATAATATAATTAGTTTAGGAGAGTGTGAACCCAAAATAAAAGATGCACGTGTAAGATGACATAAGTATAAATATTGAGAAGAGTTAGCAGGAGTTTGGAGGCAAAAGAGGACGTAGAAGAGTGAATATATACTTTTTCTCTGAAACACGGCGAAGGTAAGAGAGAGAGGTAACCATGGCCATGCTCATGGCCCTCAACTTCAAAACCAAGCTCTATCGTGACATTCGATCCCTTTATTCCTGCGTCGGCGTTCACCTTCACCTTCTTCCATTTTCCTCACTCTCACCCTTCCCCTACAAAGACCACGACCTTCTATGCGCAATCTCCGAAGCAATCCAAGATTCCCAGAACAAAGACAACCAGGATTACTCTCAGAACCCAAGACTCCGGCGCATCCTCCCTTCCCTTACCACGCGCCACGTCACCAACCTTATCACCCTCAACCCTCTCTCCCTCTCCCCTTCCTCCCTCCTCTCCTTCTTCAACTACCTCGCATCGCGACCCCCCTATCGCCACACTCTCCATTCCTACTGCACCATGCTTCACTTCCTCTACCTCCACCGAATGCTGCCCCAAGCACACTCCCTTCTTTCTTTCCTTGTTTCCCGAAAAGGATCCAACTCCGCTTCTTCCCTTTTCTCTTCCATTCTCCGCACCATGCCTCCCCGTCACCACTCCGCTGGCATCGTCTTCGATGCTCTAATATGCGCTTACGTTGATACCGGGTTTATACCCGACGCTGTTCAGTGTTTCAGGTTGATTACGAAGAATAAGTTCCCCGTCCCGGTTCGCGGTTGCGAGAATCTGCTTCGTCACGTGGTCAGGTTGAAACCCCTTGAAGTTGAACGCTCCTGGGCTTTATATTTGGAGGTTTTGGATTCTGGGTATCCGCCAAAAATTTATTTTTTTAACGTTTTGATGCATGGGTTTTGCAAAGTTGGTGATGTTGGTAATGCGCGGTTGGTGTTCGATGAAATTTTCAAGAGGGGTTTGCGGCCGACGGTTGTTAGTTTTAATACTTTGATCAGTGGGTGTTGTAAAGTGGGGAATGTGGAGGAGGGTTTTCGGTTGAAGGGCGTTATGGAGAGTGAGGGAATATATCCTGATGTTTTCACTTTCAGCGCTTTGATCAATGGTTTGTGTAAGGAGGGTAGGTTGGACGAGGGGAGTCTTTTGTTTGATGAGATGTGCGGGAGAGGATTGGTTCCAAATGGTGTTACATTCACTACTTTGATTGATGGACAGTGCAAGGGTGGGAAAGTTGATTTGGCTTTGAAGAATTTTCAGATGATGCTGGCTCAGGGTGTTAGACCTGACCTGGTTACTTATAATGCATTGCTCAATGGTCTCTGTAAAGTTGGAGATTTAAAGGAGGCTAGGCGGCTTGTGAATGAGGTGAGTGCGAGTGGTTTGAAGCCTGACAAGATCACTTTCACTACACTGATTGATGGATTTTGCAAGGATGGAGAAATGGAATCTGCTTTGGAGATTAAAAGGAGAATGGTTGAAGAGGGGATTGAACTTGATGATGTAGCTTTCACGGCGCTTATCTCAGGGCTTTGTAGAGATGGGAGAGTTCATGATGCAGAGAGAATGTTGAGAGACATGTTGAGTGCTGGTTTCAAACCTGATGATCCAACGTATACCATGGTAATTGATTGCTTTTGTAAGAAGGGTGATGTTAAGGAGGGGTTCAAGTTGCTCAAGGAGATGCAAAGCAATGGACATAAGCCAGGAGTTGTCACGTATAATGCGCTAATGAATGGAATGTGCAAGCAAGGTCAGATGAAAAATGCTAAAATGCTGTTAGATGCAATGCTTAATTTGGGGGTGGCTCCAAATGATATTACCTATAACATTTTACTAGATGGTCATTGCAAGCATGAAAGCCAAGTTGATGTTGACAAATTTAATTCTGAGAAAGGACTTGTTACAGATTATGCTACATATAAAGCACTTGTTAATGAATCAAGTAAAGCTTCAAAAGACCGCCTAAAGATATGATTGTTAATGATGTCTTTTTAGCTGAACTGCAAGAGTTGTTGGACCTGGCTTACAGATAAGATATCATCAGAGTAAATCAAAAGTTACTTCCTTAACTTCCCTGAAGCAGAAAGAACAGTGCAGATAGGATATGCTCTCAATTTCGTTATTGTGTGATTCTTGATTTCATTGGCAGAATGCTAAAAGTACTATGCAAGAAGGCAGAAGGAGGCTTCACTTTTATTGCTTCACTTTTGGGTAGTGGATAATAATAACAATGCGAATTGAAGTTCTTTTGTCTGCTTCAGTGATTCCTTGCAAATAAGGCAACTGAGCTGTACTGCGAATGCAAGAATCTGAAGTTGCTTCTAGCTAAAGGTGAGCTACCCGAGATGATTCAGTTGCATTTAAATGGCTTCTTTACTACCAGATATGGATGCCCAAGTTAACTCTTAAGGAAACACTTAATTGATGGATATATAGAGCAAGCGACATGTATGGATGCTACTTATATGGGAGAATATGCCCCTTAAACAGACCATGAGGTATTTTTCTAAACCTGATCACTCTCAGAAGATTTGGTTGTGGTGCTGCTACTTTAGGTCATGTTTGGCTTTTAAAACTTTAAAGATCATAACAACTTTAACAAGAAGCTGCGTGACACTTTTTCTTTTAAGTAAGAAGTTATTTGATAAAAAAGTTAAAACTAGTGACCTTATCTACTTTGTTCTAGCAACTTTTTCTCTAATCTTCTGCCACTCATCCTCATTGTTTTCTTTGGTAGCTTTTGCTGTTTCTGGCTCTGCTCTCAATCACAGCCTGCATTTCAACAACTCATCTCTTACCGTTTTCAGCATTCTTCCTTCTTCAAAGGTCTCTCGTTTCTTTCTAAGATGTTCCTACTCCCTAGCAACAGCAAAGATGAAGATGTTAGCTTAAAAGCCATTAATTTTCTCTTCTAGCTTCATGCTCCCTCAATGCTTCTTTTAGATAAACCAATTGGCTGCACAGAATTTTCTGTGGACACAAATTCATCGAACTTGTTTATGTTAGCTGTGAGACAATCTTCTAATGTATCTAGCTTCGACGGATATGCTGCTGAGGACCCAGGTTTCATCCTCCCATCAATGTAGTCCCAAGTCTACTGGGTAGAGTCTCTAGTATTTAGAAGCCTTGAACTTTGGAAGATATCATCATCAGCAGACGAAGTACTGCGATATTGTCAGGTAGTTTTTCACAGGTGTGAATTATACTCGGTTCAGAAGAAGACAACGTTTTTTTTGTTCTTGAAAATCTTGATTTCTTTAATCCTCGCCCCTCACCATTAGATTGCAATGTAATGTACTATTAGATGTATATGGAAGTGATAGAAGTGACGTTAATGCTATATTGTCCAAACTGTACTGTTAGAAATAATTTTTCTATTCATCGAGTGTGAATTTGAAATCATGCCGAAGGAATCTGAATCCAATTTCACGTTGAAGTCTGAGATGTTAGTAATTTCTTCTTGTTTTCTCATTAACTTCGAAACATCCAAGGAAAAAAAAGAAAGGTTTATTTGCAACTCCCAGTAAGAAAAAATGATAGGAATTTTATTGATGAGACACATTTCATGATAAACCACCTCCTTGTTATGAGTATGATGAAGATAAGGATACATAATGTATAAAATAATTTAATTTAAAATATAAAAAAAAGGCTAAGTAATATAATAACATTAATACTTTGAGAAAGATATTTTTGCATAAATTGAAAGTTTCAAACTATTAGTAAATTATAGAACTATATAAATGCACGATAAAAAGTATCGGAAACACAAAATGTGGGTTTCTCCAATCTACAATAATGACTTATTTATGCATAAGAAAATAAAAGTTGCATTACTTTGAATATATTACTAAAATTTGAGCTTTATCTATTTTATCGTGAATTCTCTTAGAAGTATTTAGCTAAATATTCTTTTTGGCTGAATTCAAGTATAATTTAGAGTCTTAAATTGAATAAAGAAACAAGAAGAATAAAATAAAAGGAAGGAAAAACCTACAAATTTAGTAGAGGTATTATTTTAAACTTTTATATAAGTTTACTTATGATTGGTGTCAAATATTTTTCGTGTTTCTACTCAAAGAATAAACACCTTTTTTCTCTAATTATTTTTTCATGTAGTTTGATCACCTAATCAAAATTGCGTCTTAACTCACTGCCAAGGAAACAAGTTTATTTAACACAAAAGTTTTTTCTTTGAAATAATAATAGATTTTTCTAACTTTCTTTTTTGAGGGGATGACAATAATTAATCAAAGAGATATAATCATCTCATCAACTTCAACCAGGAGTAAGCAGAATATCCATAAAATTATATTTACTCCATTAATAAACTAGTTGAATCGGCTATAGATTCAAATAATTTTTATTAGAACTAAATCTAAATTTATATTTTCCAAAAATAACTAGTTTAAATTTTTATAGATCAAAAATCCAAATTTATATTTAAAATTCAATCTATTTATTTAGATTTCGATTAACAAATTTGATTGGAATAATCCATGCTCACCACCTAACTTCTACCCATCTAAATCAAACATATATACCTCTAATCCATAGACCATTTACCTAAGTAGGAAAACAATTTTTTTTTTCTTTCAAAAGGACTACTTTTACTTTCTATTAACTATTATTTTACATTTAACTTTTTACAACTTAAAAATTAATTTAATTATTATAATTTTATATAATTATAATTACATGAACAGAAACAATATTATAATTGAATGAAAACTAATATTATAATATTATAAACATATTAAATTAATTAAATTTTGATTTAACATTATTAAATACAATAAGTAATATTTTTGCATTAATAGAAAATAAAGTTTCGTGATAAATTGACAACAATCTGAATATATATTATTCACATTAAAGGTATATTTCTTTTTTTAAAACTCAAATGCAAGACTTATAAACTTGTTTTATAAAATTTAACATTATTTGGTGATGCTATTATATATTTGAATCTTTCTCTATATTGAATGCAGTCATCTGCCCCATCTCCATGCTTAGTAGCCACCTGTCTGATCTTGTAATGTCATGTTAAAGATGTAAGCTTCTCACTCTCCTTTTCATTTTCCTTTCAGTTCTTTCTTACATATTCTAGTTTTAAAACTAAACAAAGAAAACTTTAGAATAAATAGTCCCACCCATACACAAAAAATCTTTCATACACTCCTCAAATCATTTATGGCCACTTAGTATATGAATAGAATGTATGTAAGAATGTATTTGGACCCTATCAAATAGTAAGGGATGTCCACGTGCTATTCTTCCAACCTTTGTTCACCTATGTCATGTCAATTTTGAATCTATTTTTTTCACACATCAATCTTCTTTCGACTGCTTTTCAATTTGATAAGAATGGTGAGAAAATTATATTAAAAAATATTAGAAAATGGTCATTTTGGATTGGTTAGAAATACAGTATTTTGTTATTTAATAATAATAATAATAATATATTATTTGTATCTTAATGAATTGATAGATTGATATAAGTCCATGATTTAAGTATGTAATGAAGTTCAACACGTAATTGATCGAAGTTCTTGTCCTTTTAGGACAATAGACTAATTATTCTAAATTTGATATTGGTAGGTTGTCCTTAATCACACCAATAATGAGTCCCAAATAATTAGAAAGGTATTTGATTAAAATAATTTCTAATATTTGACTATAGCACCCCGAAAAAATCTAGAGCAACAAATTAAAAAATAAGATTCTTTTTTATAAATAAAACAAAAGAAAATGGTGAATTGACTTTAGATACTCTAACTTAGAATTTCAATAGTTTTGAACTAGATCATCATCTAAATATAACATAACATAACACTACATCAATTTCTTTTCAGATATACATTCTTTTTACTTACTTACTGTTTAAAAAACTCAATATAATATTAATTTTAATTGAAATAAACTTTTATTTTGCCTTTATTGTTAATAATTAATTATGCCTATAATAAAATCAAAAACATTATATTATAAATAATTAATTATGATGCAAGTCTTTCTCTAACTTTCAAGCATCTAATCTCTCTTTTAATATTTCATTTGCATTGACAATAATTATAACTAAAGAAATGAAAGATATATATTAGTTAAAAATGTGAAAAAAAAATGTGTTATTGTGTCGTCATCCAAATCTTTAATAACAACAGTTCTCTATATGATATAAAATGATCAAGGAATGCAATTCAGTTTGTTAAGTAAAATAAACAACTTGCTGCAAAATATCTAATACATCTTTAGTTTCTACTCATGACAAGTCTCCGGATTACTCGTAAAACTCTTTCTTTTACATTAATTGGCTTTTATTTGTAGTAACATAAAGAAAACATGCTATTATAATTATTTTTTATCATTGATGATGTTTTAATTTATGTACGAAAACTTGATGGAATTTAACCAAAGCCCATTAGAGAAGGGACACGAGTCACTTGGAAAGATCAACTGTTGTTATGTTTCTTAGTTATAGGATAATGTCATTGTCATACAATAAATAAAAGTAATTATCATATAATGCATGACAAAGCTAAATAAGTTCACGAGGGTGGATCGCTCCCCTTCAACTACTATACAATAGTACTATTAATTCTTCATTCTTATGCATTTCCTATTTACCTTCTTACCTATCCTCACCATGCACTTGTGTTCTATATGTAGCTTTATCAAATCTGTTTCGACATTCTATAGATGAGAGAGAAAAGGTTAACATTAATAATATGATAAGATGACTGTATTATTCACCTTAAATTTTGTTTAGAAAGTTGTGATATTCACAACACAAAATAACTTTAACCAAAAAAACTAAAAAATACTTTAATATTTCAAATAATTATACTTTATGACAACACCTTGAATTGGGTAACATATAATCGAACTAAAAGGCAAACTTTATGCCTTGGCTGGTAAGATTTGTAGAAGAAAAAATATACTTTGATTGGAGCGAAAGTAATTTAGAAGTTGCGAGACACAATGGAGGCGTAGAGAAGTGCCACGTAGACATTAGTGAAAAAGAAAAAAGAAGTAAAAAGGTGGTTGTAGTAGATTTTATCCTTAACTAAACGACACACGTTTTATGTAATCATGTGAATGATGTGATTGTCGGGAATTATGTGGAAGCAGTTCGTGTCTTGGGCGGTCTCGGCATCTGAGCTGTGAGTCTTCGTGGACCCCACTTTGCATCCTCGTAAAATCTATTGCCATTTGCCACGACCACAACAACTACCGTCACTCTTGACTTTGTTCCCTTTCGCACTACACAGCCCTCCAACAGATCCCTTGTTCCGTTTTTGGCATATTTCTATCCTTCTTTTTAACCAATGTTCAATCTTTGTTTGTGGCGGTGCTTTCTTAAAAGGTCTATTCACGTAAAAGTTAAGTGCCCTCTATTATCAGTTGAGTCTCATTCAATCATCTTTACCACTACTACTCCCCAGCCCCCGGTGGTAACTGTCACCGATAAGGATCCCCACAAGAACCCTAATCTCCTACTGACCAACCACATATTAAAAGATGATATTTTGATTTAGATATGAGACACTACCACTAGAAATTAAGTGGAGATGATTAATTTAAATAAGAGGGCATGATTTATTTTGTATGAGATTGAAGCTTATCTTAATCACGTACAGAAACTATACACACAAGCATTATTGATGCATACACTCTGATCGTTATCTATACATTATGAGTCCCCGTCAGATTAATATAAACACACAGGACTTAAATATGAGGTTTGACACAAGCCAAGGTTCTTTGGGCCTCCCCCCGCATGCGTCCAAAACGGTGACGTTTGACGTTTACCCCTACCTCAAGAAACACCTCATTTTCTTCCCTTCCAAGACCGCTCCAAATCCCAACGTCACTCGTCCATCTAATCTATACAGTAACTATGGTGTAACGCTTTCATAGAGCCTACACATGATAACGATATGCACCACCACGCCTCCCATCGTTCCCTCTACGATCTGCTACAATCGGCCTCACCGAACCCCAGTCTGTGATTGGCCAGATCGAACTCCACCCACAGATTCTGCTGGTGGATGTTCCCTATGATGTTGCTGGCTGCACCCAATCTTTCCGACCTGCCTATTCCCACGCAGTGGACCCCACCGCCGACGTCAGCCAGCACCCTCTCCTTCTGAACCACGATCTCCACGCCTTTCTCGAACTCCAACACTACATCCCCTATCAACCGTGCGATTGTTTCTCTCGCGGAATCGTCGAAACACATGTCCGCAACTCCACCGTACACGTACCCCTTCTTAATCCTGGGCCCCGCAACTCTAACTACCTCCTCCCGCACCCTATCGTAAGCCTGGTCGACGAGGAAGGTGAACTCGGATCCGGAGTCGATCATAGTCTGACCCGACCCGCCTGCGTCGGGGCGGAAAACCGAAGGATTGATGTTTAGCCTCTTGCCACCAATTCTAATTCCCTGCATGGGAACGGTGTAGGCCAACGGGTCCAAATTCGGCATGCGTTGACTTTGACTAAAGGTCAACATGTTGACGTAACGGAAGCGCGCGGAGTTGGGGTTGTTGCCGAGGTAGAACGACCCCGTCGGGAGGTTCCCGGTTCGGGTTTGTCGGGTGGGGACGCAGTAGGAGAATTTGGTGATTTTGGCCTGCGAGGGGAAGGCCAGTCGGCCGAGGTTCATTCCGAGAATGCCGGTGGCGTCGCTGGACTCGGTGGCGCAGCCGAGGGTAAGTGGAGGGGTTATTTGGGAAGGGGAGAAGGTTAGTTTTTCGCGGACGAGGTTGCCCTCGGCGTAGGTGCCATCGGCGTAGAAGTAGGAGTAGTGGCAGAGGCGGTTCTGGTCACAGGTTGTGGGGAGGGAAAAATCGGGAACGCGGGGTTTGCAGAGAGGGTGGGTGCAGGGGATGACGTAGAAGGAAGAGGAGAGAGAAGGGTCAAACGACGCCGTGGGAGGGGTTTTGTTGTGGCACTGAATCCACGAGAGTTGGCTTCCCGTGTCCAACACCATTTGTTGGTGCTGCGGAGGAGTCCCTATGGGGAGGCTTACCACCAGAGCCATGGAGTACCTGAAGGGCCATTTTACGTTGTAGGAGGCAGAGGAAAGGCTTCTGAGTTTTGGGTTCGTCTTCAGAGGCTTCTCTGTGGAGAGGGGAAACGACCTGAGAGGGAAAGAGAACGAGACTGAATCATGGTTGGCGGCGGAGGAAGCCGAGAACAACAACAACAACGTAAAGAGAAGTGGAAATAGTGAAACAGAGGAAAACAGAGCCATGGTTTTCTGTTTCGCGGTGGAGAGTGCAGATTTGGGGAGTGAGAGTGATGACACGGGGTTTTATTTATAGTCTAAAAAAAACATTAGTAGTTGGATGTTTTGTTTTTTATTATTTATATAATTTTTATACTACCATTCTTTTATTTATATTTACACATTTACTCTCATTTTTCTTTTTCTAGTACACAATTTATTTTTCTGTAGAAAAGCAAAATATAAATGTTGGAAAGAAAGAAATGGACGGCAAAAGTGGGAAGTGCGGTCGTAGGTGAGGACGCGTTTTCTTTGGTTGAGTGGTTGCATCTTATGATTCTTTAACAAAAACAGGGGGATGCTTGTTTCACATCCTATATGTATGATAAAACCCAATTAAATTTGGTCGAATCCATGTTCCATTTCTCTTCCTCAAGCCACCACTTTTTGGATGTGGACGAAGTGGTTGAGTTAATTTCAGATATATTTTTTTTTCTTTGTGATTAGTATTGGTCCTATTCCTATTCCTACTCAATGCCTACGGTTGTTCGTTTCTTTATTTTATCACACTTGTTTATCAATGAAATCGTGACGTGTGTATGCATGGAGACCACCATTGGCAACAAAATGATTGATTACTTGTGTAATAATGATATAAGGTACAAAGTTCGACTAAAATTAAAAAAGTAGATAAAAATTGTGGGAGAGATACTATACTACTTGCTTAACTAATACAGTACTAGTTACTTTATTCATTCTCTGGAAGATGCTATCTAATTTATTTGTCTTGTTCATTTATTAAGATATATTAAAAGTAATCGTGGGGATACAACATACTTCAGCATGCTTACTATATTCTTCCTTATCTGGTCTCCCATATTATGCAACTCTGTCAAAATCTAAGTTCTAAATTCAACTCCACCAGTCAACTTTGTATCATTGAGTTAGTCTTTCTGATGGGTCCGAGTAAAAGTAATGGCTATGTCACACAAAATGGATAATATAGGATAAACATCAAAATAAAGAAAAAAAAACCTACTTATCAATTTTTTGTTGTTTTAATCGAAAACATGTTAATAATATTAGATAACGAGATCATCATATCTAAGATGATTTTCATGTCATTACCATAATATTCAAAGAATTATCATCGTCATCACCGTAATAACAATAATTTCTTATTATTCAATATATTTTAAATAAAAATAATAATAAAAATTACTTGTCATTTTATATTAATTTCAATATTATTTTATATTAACTATAAAATTTCTCATTTTTAACACTTTAAGGACATCGATAAAATGATGAGACAAAATAATAATTGTTAAATAATAGAATGTCAATTAAAAAATATAAAAGTTTTGATACTTAACATAAAATGTTTCTGAAAAAAATATCCAAAAATTATGACCTAAGTCAAAAAAAATTATTAATACTTTCTTTTTTAATTTAATAAAAAATAATAATTTCCCAAAACTGTTAACTAGAGAGTTCTCATAACTAATAGGTGCAAGAGAGTTCCACTTACTTTCCTCAAAATTCAAAAGCCACCCCTTTTCTTTCTAGAGCAAACAGTTAAAGATCGATTAACAATTAATAAATGTTTTAAAAAATGTCAAATACTCTGCGAAAAGCATAAATGAGATGGTAATTACTACAAACTGAATTTTAAATCCAATTTAACTTTATAAAAAATTCATCAGTAAGAAAAAGATTTATACCTATGTATACATTATAATTTAATATTATATTTATATAATGAAGTAATATAAATAAGATTTTGATGGAAGTTGGAAGACCATTGAGATGTTGTAGTCAAGCACAGTTGGAGAAGCTCGCAAGTTGAATTAGGAAACACAACATGCAGCAGCCAACACCACCAACCACTTGTGGCTTCTTATGTAGCTGATAATGGTTTCGAAAAATGAAACCAAAGAGTTGAACACCATCCCCACATTTTTTTTTTTATGTTTGAAACTCGACACTGCAACTAAATCTTACAAACTTTGCTTGTTTCCTCTAAACTATTTTAATTTGTGGATAATTGTATCACTCAAACTGTGCAGGTTCTGCATACCTGCAAAACTATCCAAGTTGTCACTTTAATGAAATCGCATGGAATCAATATATTAAAAATAAATCAACAACAGACACTTGTGAAAGCACACAGGTTTACTATAAATAAAGTTTTCCCTATTTCTTCAAGTAGTTATTTAATCAGATGATATTTATGTGTATGTATACTAAAACCCGAATGATTGTACTAACTTCGATTTCTTTATATGAATAAAAGAAACTAACAATGAATGAGCTACTTAGTTTAGTGTAATACCTTTTAAAAAGCGAGTAATTTTATCTATTAATATATAAAAATTTTGAGCATTTATTATTGGACGAAATTACTTTTTTTCATTTCTTTTTAGTAAGTTACTTGATTTTCCTTGCTTTAAGTTTATTTGACATTTTATTATTTTATATTTGTTGCTCTTAAATATTACTCTATCATATCTTTATAATACAAGACATTTTAATACAATTACACTAATAAAAGTGATTAATTCGGTTAGTTTTATTGAGTTTCTCAAATAATGTTATCAATATGTTGAATTAATTTTCATCGTTATTGACTAACTTTAAAATTTAATTTCATTACTTATTACTAAAAACACATTTATAGGGACACGCTAACAAAATTAATTCCTTATAAAAATTATAAAATGTCTTACAAAAATGACTACCGATTTTTTTCCCCTAAATTATGCCTTATAGACAAAAAGGAAGTATTATTAAAATTTATTTATTTTTTGAATTTCAATAGATTAAAATTTTTAATTTTAACATAATGCATCAAACTAAAAGATATACAAGTTGTGTTTTAATTCAAGTGATTTTTTAAATTTCAAAAATTATTAATTGAATTCAAAATGAAAAGAAAAATGTATTAAAATAATATTTTCTTTACCATTTATATTAATCCTACCCAACTCGACTAAGTTAATTGGATATCTGGTATACTATTGAGATAACAATGGTCTAAGGAAATCATAAAGTGATTGGAGATTGTAGCTTTTATACTTTCTATTAGTAGTCACGGCCAAAAGAGGAGAGAAGCTAGTTGATTATAAACCACTTAAAGATACAAATTTACTTTTTAAGAAAAAAATAAAAATACTTGTTCATAAAGGATCATAAATGAGAGTTGTTGCCAACACAATTCACCAATATTAGTTGAAAAAGAAACTCTTAGTAGACCACTATTATAGCCTTTAGAGACATAATACATTGTCACATTAGTAATTAAAATTAACAAAAAAAAGTAAATGGATTGAAAATAATTTTATTTATTTCATTTAATAAGATTTCATAAACCTGTTATATGCTCTTAGTTTTTAAATATTAATAATGTCGTAAGATGCTTTTACTCCTCAAAATGTTTTTGACTTACAACTGTTTAACTTTTATAGAACCCATGACAACTTTTTCTCCTTTTAAAAACGTCCTTTCTAAGATCAAATAAACACACCAAACAAAAAATGTGGGGATGATTAGAGGAGACAAAAGAAATTAAAAAGAAGACAAATTCAAGGTAAAGAACGTGATAAAGTTAAATCTGTGTGATTGTTCACGGATTGATAACGGTATAAAGTGGTAAACTAATCACGAGATATGTAAAACAATTAATACATATTTTAATCACTGACATATATAGTACAATATATTTTTTTGTTTTTTCTATTATATAAGGAAAAAAAAATAAAACATGTTATTCATTTTGGATTTTGATATGAGGTTTCAAGTACAAGTTTTCTGCTTTTGCTTATACGTGCATGCATGGGACTCTTGCGTCCATTGATGCTTCAAGAAAGAGATGTATCACAGTGTTAGACTAAGAACGTTAAAGAAGTGCTTTGGTAGGAAGATTTTTTATTTTTTGTAAAAGTTGTAATTTTGAAATGTTAAATTATCATTTTCATTTTTTCGATATGGAAAAAGTAATATAAGCTTCCTATGAAGATAACAATCCATAAAAATTATGCATACTAAAATGTTTTGTATAGTATGAAAATTTTGTTTGATATTCAAGAAATATATAGTATACCAAATGCATTTATAACACTATGGGAGAATATCATTCCTAGGAATATATTATTAAGAAAAATATTAGGCATAGAAAATATTATTCCCAAAGAAAGCATTGTAGAGGGCAACTTTGGTTGGTCCAAGCATAGGCCTTTTGGATTTAACTTAGGTTTACTTTAATAAATTAAACTAAATAAATATTGTTGAGCGTGTAATATTATAGTTATAATTGCGTTAAATTAAAAAGTGTTAATTACTGTATCACGGAAATAATAAATAACTAGCACCCGTGATGATGATTTAGAGTATGTATCCAATTATATAATTTATCGAAGTATACATCATATGACATATTAATTCTTTTATTTTTATAATTCATACAACTTTTCGTCGTCTTAATGATAAGTTTTTTATCTTTTAAATTATAAAATAAATTTTAAAATGAATTCAAATATTATATTTTTTATTATAACCCGTAGGTCAGGGAAGCAATTTAATGACAAGAGTCTAACAATGTTGTGTAATAATAACTTTTCTGAAGGTACTATATACTTAGATTAATGTTGCAAAATGAAAACGGATTGAAATAATGGAAGGAAATGAGTTAAGAAAAAAAAAAGAAAATATGGTTTTTATTATTTTTAATATTTTATAATGAAACAAAAAAATATTTTTATTGTTTGAAAAATTATAAAATAAAATGAGTTATAAAATTTTAATTCTTATTTTAAATATATTATATTAAGAGACTGATATTACATTAAAATTTATAAAGATAAACTAGTAATTTTGCAATCCAATGGCTTTGTTCCATCAAGTTTTTTTTTTTTCTTAAATTAAGAAAAAAATTGGAGTTAAAAATGAAATGGAATTGGATCACGATCCATTTTCTTCCACTATGTTACATTCCTATTTTTACTAATCAACAATGAAATGACTTCTATTTTTAAGCTTTATTTCCTCTCTTCATTTCATTTTCCACCAACCCAAAACATAGACTAAGTAAAAACTAAAACTAAAAAACACTCAACTATTAACCCGAAAGACACTTTATTAGCAATTTATATCAATTTCGAAAATGTAGATTGTCAACACCCGATTTTGTCCGGGTAATCTTTTAAATTAAAAGCATAATGATAAAAATAAAAAGAAATAAAAATCAATAATAACATAAAAATATATTTATTAGTGTAAGTATTTTTGAAATAATAATAATGATGAAAATTAAATAAAATTTGAACTTTTCCATTAAAAAAAAAAAAAAAAAAAAAAAAAAAAAAAAAAAAAAAAAAAAAAAAAAAAAAAAAAAAAAAAAAAAAAAAAAAAAAAAAAAAAAAAAAAAAAAAAAAAAAAAAAAAAAAAAAAAAAAAAAAAAA
>Ga0209700_102241_pt1 | contig 39549 bp, 41 predicted proteins | sample SiratroredBW_FD_187528 | JGI IMG/M metagenome (GOLD analysis project Ga0209700, IMG submission 187528) | Root nodule microbial communities of legume samples collected from California, USA - Siratro red BW (SPAdes) (version 2) | ecosystem: Host-associated > Plants > Roots > Nodule | place: USA...
ATAAGAATATTAATGTTAACATTAATAATAATAACATTATTGATAATATTATTATTAACTATTATAATAATAATAATAATAACAATCTCACAAATATTTTTAATATAATTGAAAATAATATAAAAAAATATTAATAATATTAAAACTATTTTTCAAATAAATATAAATAATGATAATAATATAGTAGTATTAAAAATATTATTAGTGTAAATATAAATAATATGAATAGAAGTATTAATAATATTCCATATATTAAAAAACATATAATAATAATGTTAATATAAATAATAATAATGTTATGAATAAAATTAATAATATTCTTTTGTATAAATATTAATAATATTAAAAACTTTAAAAATATTAAAAACAACATTAATAATTTGAAAAAAATATAATACTGATAATAATAGTAATTATAATTTTAATAATATTATAACTAACAATATTAGAAATAATAATAAAAACAATAATATTAGCAATAATATTAATAATAATAATGATAATATTATTAATAATACTAATGATAATAATAATTTTAATAAAAATAATAATAATATTAATAATAATGATACAAATTTAATAATAATAATAATAATAGTAATAAAAGTGTTAAAAATATCAATAATATTAATAATATCAATAAAAATATTAATATTGTTAATAATATTCACCTTTACTAATATTATTATTAATAAATCAATATGAACATCATTAATAAGAGATAATAGTAGTTTTATCCATAAATATAAGTTTCTAAGTATTACCCACGGACATAGGTCCGTAGGTATTACCCACAGAAATAGTTCGTGTGTAATACCTATAGACCAATATCCGTAGATAATACCTACGGATCTGTGTCTGTGGGTAATATCTACGAACCTATGTCTGTGGATAATACCTACGGACTTAAATCCGTAGGTAATACCTATAGATACAGATCCGTGGGTAATAATCCGTGGGTAAATTGAGTTTTTCTTATAGTGTATTGCTTCATCATCTCATGATTTCATTTCATATAAAGATTAAAAAATAAAAATGTTCTTTTTGCGTTGTATTTTTACATACTAATAAAAAAAATTCTTATTTTTAAATAATAAACAATTCATCATTTTCCATGCATTCTTCCATGTATTGGATTTCAAGAGCTCTGTTCAAGTTGACAGGATTAAAGTTCTCACCATCCTCACCTCCAAAACGCCCCAAGCCTCGAAGATTTCAAACCATTGCATCCCACAAGTTAAAAACCACCATTGTAACTGCATCTCCATTCTTTTCGGGATTCCGCGCCATCATCCTCCCACCACAATACCAAACCACCATCTCCGCCGTACCTCTCGCGCCTCCAACCGCGGCACCCCTAACCGCAACACCACCATGGTACCACATCCACCAAAGCCCGCGCCTCCTAAACATGCAAAATGCATCCCCTACATCTTTCCCAAAATCGTAATCCGAAACACCTCAAAACTCAACCCAAAACAGCCCCAAAACCGCAACCTAAAACACATCCAAATTGCACCCAAAGTTCAACCCAAAACAGTCCCAAAATCACAATTCGAAACACCTCAAAACTGCACCTAAAAACAGCCCCGAAATTGCCTAGAAACATCCATCGCACGCCGCCGCTCCTAACCACCAAGCGCCGCCGCCGTTTCTCACGTCGTCATTGAGCTGCCGTCGCGCTACCCTGCATAGCCGCTACCGTCGTGCCTCTTCCTCATAGCCACCGCCATTTGGGTTCACCTTGGGTAGACCAAACATTGGTTTGACATCTTTGCCCTGATCTAGCTTAAAAAAAAAAATAGGCTTTACCTATTAACCTCTTATAACTTTTATTTTGATTTATACACCACTACCATTTTTTTATATATAATAATTCACCTTATTTTCTTTTTGACTTCAATTTTATTTTCTTTTATTTTATTTTATCTATCTTTAAAAAATATATTAACTAATAATAAATAAATAAATAAAATTTTGAATGAATTCCTAAATGGCCATCCACGTTATGGGATTTAATTTAAAAGATTTTAATTTCTTTTGGATCTTTAAATAAATTTTGAATGACTTCCTAAATGATGGTCCGCGTCATGAGATTTAATTTAAAAGATTTTAATTTTTTTTGGATTATCAAAAAGGCCGTACGTGTCTAATGATATCAAAAATGAAGTTTTGTGAAAATAATAAAAATATTAAAATTTTTAAAAATTAAAAACATCAAACGAACAAACAATCTTATCCAAAGAACTACGTATCCCTAATTCTCCATCCCGGATGGAGATATGTAGGAGCAAGGTCAAACCTTGTCAGGCCCTTTTAAAGAAAAAAATATTTTGTTTGTTTTTATTTTCATTTTTGTCAAAAAATAAATATTTTGAAATTACACTCATTTTATTTATTTAATTAAAGGTACCGTCTTAGGACGGGCGGTGTGGGGGTGCTAACACGTAATTGGCTCCCGGAGCTGCTTTTTGCAGACTTACTTTATCATTTTTTTTGGTTTTTCCATAGTTTTCCATAATAAACTATGGTGACGACTCCTTTTCCTAAATAATTAAATTATTTTAATTTTTCTCTTTTGGATTGTCGTCCCCATCGTGACCCCAGTTGTGACAGATGGCGACTCCACTAGGGACTTACTTGAGAGTCAAGCCAATTTTAATTAAATAAGTAAATATGAGTGTGATTTTCTAAATTTTTGTGTTTTCCTTTCTCTTTGTATATATGTATTCTTGTTTCTCTTTGTATATATGTATTCTTGTTTGTTCTTGCTTGAATAATTGAACCCTAGGGTAGGCGACATGCTTTATCTACTATATCTGCTATATACCTGCTTGGGATTTTCCTGTCCGTTTTGCAGGTGGGGGGTTGGGTACAGGTTTTCTCCCTTCACACACTTTTCATGCATCTATCATGAGTGGGACCCTAAAACCCCGGGTCTAAAAAAAGTTTAGAAATAGAGGGATTCAGTGATATTGGACGGGATGTACTTCCTACTCCGGTTTTCATGAGAATTCCAATCAGAGTCTGTTCTCTTTATTTGCCTATTCATAAGCTAGTTGTTTACCAACAACTTTGAATAAGGTGATAAATGAGGGCCATAACTCTGGTGACCTTTATACCTTTAGGAAATAGGGAACCTACCTTTGTGAGGATGCATGTAAAGATCTTAGAACCCTTAGGTGTTATGTTGCCGATTTGTTTAGGGCACTAAGGGAGATAATCAAGTACTACAACCGCTCGCCAACATTTCAATTATCTATTGAGGGAAGATTGAGGGAAGATGGAATGATGTTGAATAATGGATGATTATGTGTTATAAATGGAGAATGTGGAACTTATGGAAATAATCTGTGTTTTGTTTTGTTGCATAGCATGCATATTGTAACATATGATCTCATGCATCATTATTTTATTTTAAATAGTGAAGTTTAAACAGAACATGGAAATTAGATCTAAATTGAAGTTGAAAGGGAATCAGAATCTCTCAACCTGAAGAGGAAGTTGAGGATCAGAACAATAGAAAATAATCTGTCGAGTCTCCGAGAGTTGGGGAGGAAGCTTAAAGCTATACATAGAGGAGTTTTCATAAAGAAGTATGGAAATCTGTTGGGGTTGTTAGAACTAGAGGTTCAAATACCTGTCATCACTGCACTTGCTCATTATTATAACTCATCATTGAGATGCTTCACATTCCAAGACTTTCATTTGGTGCCTACTATTGAGGAGTACGAGCAGATCCTGGACATATCTTTGAATGGTAGAGTTCCTTACAGGCACTTGGAGCAGCATGCTTCTATTTTGACACTATCGTCCATCACTAAAATATCACAGGATGAGTTGAGTGACTGACTGACTGCTATAAGAGGTGCCAAAGGGTTTTCCCAAAGATTATTGGAGGCATATCTTCTGTAATAGATATCTTTGTTGTTGTTAAAACAAGATCTGAAAATCTAGTTACGACAATTTTGGCTGACACTTACTTAGCTTCGGATTTGTGTCATGAGAGAAATATGAGAAAGCTACCCTGTTGTGTGCCTGCTCAGTATATTTGGATGATGGCTCACATTGGTGATAATGTGATAAGGATTAGGTGCCAGATAAAGCTGGTGACTCGGAGGAAACGAGAGATGAAAAGTGGTAAAGAATGGGGTCAATATTTTGCTGGTTTAAATCAAAAGAAAATATTATGGCAACCATCTTGACAACAAAGAACGAGTCTCATCTATAGCTGTGCTAATTTTCCTAATGTGCCTCTCATAGGGACCAAAGGATGCATTAACTATAATCCAGTCTTGGCTCAGAGACAGTTTGGCTATCCGATCCGGGGAGTACCCACACCTACTGCTTTAATTGCACTTGTGTCACTATAAGGATGGATCTGTCACTGAAACATTGCGCCAAATTCATAGTGCCTAGAAGGATATATTCCGCACGGAAAGAGATATGAGGCCATGGGTAATAAGCAAAGAAATCTCATATCAGCAATGGATGGTAGATAGAGTAGAGGAGGTTAAATTGCCTTTTAAGCTAATTTCTCGTAATCCTGTGGAAAAATCTGTGCCTGATGTTGATTGTGAAGAAGTGAAGAAATTGAAGGAAGAAGTTGAAAGGCTGAAGAGAAAGAATATCGCATTGAGTGATGATTTGCAAAGCCTTCGACAGAACTATACCAATGTCAAGGTAGAGCGTTAAGAAAAGACAAAGGTGAATGAGAGATTAGTAAAACAACAGAAGGTGGATGAAAATTATATCACGAAGATAACTCAAGATCTGATTGCTGTCAAAGCTGAGTTAGCCTCTAGAGTTAGAGAATGGGACAAGACTTTGCTTTCTGAGCGCCAATGGAAGGAATCTTATGATGGAGTCAGACAAGATAGGCAAAAGGTGTTAAAGGAGCTATATGATCTTCAGGTCTGGTTTAACAGCACTGAATCACGGATGAAAGAAATAATGGCAGAATATGAAGAAAGGATGAAGGATGAGCAATGAATGGAGACAGAAGAGAAGCACAAGATTATGGTGACTCATTTGCAGAATCACATTGTTGAGTAAGAGGAAGTCAAATTCACTGGAAGACGCATTTCTCACAATTGGCTGCTCTAGCCAATGGAGCTATTGATGAGGTGCCAAGAATGCTGCGCGAGGCTGATATATCATTGATGTTTTTCAATCTTCCAGAAAAAGTCCAGAACTTTCTGAATCGTTGTAAATTCCTAGTGGATGAGATGAAAAATATAATGGCTCGTGTCAAGAAATGATTGTATTCTGTTTGTTCTGATTAATTGTTCTATGATGTCAAACAATTTCGATTCTCATTAATAAAATTGCAAGTTTAGTTTTCATGAAATGGGTGTACAATTTTCATAATCACTGTTTAAATTGCATCCATCATTTTTATTCTTCATATCATTTACATTCATTTTTGCATTGTCATCTAATTAATTCATTAAAACAAATAAAATCCAACAGAAAAGCAATAACGGCAAAATTTGCATGACACCCATATAAGACTCGCGCCAATCGACAAAATATGGAAGACTGGGAGCAAACGCAAGAAACAATGAAAGCAATGAAAAGTGATATCAATGATCTAAAGGATCAGATGAGTCAAATTCATGGTTTAAAGGATCAAATGAGTCAGATTCTCGAAGCTCTAACAATCCTAAATAGAAAACATGAAGCTCTTACCAGAAATGAAGGAGCTCAGTCTTCACATCCTCTTAGTTTTCAACAAGGAACATTACAGACACAAAATCTTAATCAAGGAAATCAAACAAATTAAGATTTCCCTCTGTATGGCTTGCCCCTGAACTATGAACCACCATATGAGGAAGGTATGGAAGAAGAAACTATACCACAAGATGTTAACGCTGCTAGTGCCAGAGGTCAACCTGAATTCACACAAGTACCACCTAGGCGTGGCGAAAATGTAGTAATTAACAAAATTCCTTCTACTACCCAGCCACAAGTCTTACAAATTCTTACTGGTGAACCATCTTCGGCAAAGGACAATATTCCTGAAGATATTCAAAACGTATTGATTAATGCCGACAAGACCAAGGACAAGCTTGAATTTTTAGAGGAAAGACTCAAAGTGATTCAAGGAGCCACTGCCCGTGAATTTGGAGATGTCGTTGGACCATGTTTAGTCCCTGATGTTATGATCCCTCCCAAATTTAAAGTGTCATAGTTCGAAAAATATAAGGGAGCAACTTGTCCAAAGAGCCATCTGACCATGTATTGTCGAAAGATGGTCGCTCATGCTCACGATGAAAAGCTACTGATGCACATTTTTCAGGATAGTCTAGCAAGAATGGCTCTGAACTAGTATATGCATCTGGAACCAACTAGGGTACGTTCTTGGAAAGATCTTGTAGACGCTTTTCTTAAGCAATACAAGTACAATATGGATATGGCTCCTAATAGAATGCAATTGCAAAACATGATGAATAAGAGTTCTGAAACTTTCAAAGAGTAAACGCAGAGATGGAGAGAGCTTGCTACCCAAGTTGAACCTCCACTACAGGAGAAAGAAATGACCACCATGTTCATAAAAACATTACAAACTCCTTTCTATGAGCATATGCTCGGAAGCATTTCCTCTAATTTCTCTGATATTGTCATTATTGGGGAAAGGATTGAACATAGATTGAAAAGTGGAAAAACAACACAAGGCTCGTCTGCAACCACCAATGCTAAAAAATCTAGGTTCAATCCCAACAAGAAGAAAGAGGGAGAGGTTCAAGCAGCTTCTGCCACGCCTTATTGGGGAGGATATCAACGACAATATCGCCCTAATTACAGACCTTCATCTGCATATGCTACAAGTGCTATGTCGAGCTATTCTCAGAGTGCTCCTAGGTCACCAGCTGCATACCGACCTCCATTCACACCTAATAATGTTTTTAAGCCTACAATTGGAGGTCATAATCTTAATCAAGAAAAAAGTCAAGGCTATGGCTAGAAGAGTAATAATTCGGGAGATAGAGTTGTGAATTTTACTCCTATCCCAATGACCTACATAGAGTTGTTGCCTGATTTGCTCAAAAATGCACAAGTAGCCTTATGTCCAACAAAGGTTGTACAACCACCATATCCTAGATATTTTGACACCAATGCCAAATGTGAATATCATAGTAGAGAGATTGGTTATTCAACTGAGAATTGTCAAGCTCTCAAATATAAAGTGCAATCTTTGCTTGACTCAGGATGACTTACCTTTCAGGAGAAAAAGCCAAGTGTTGAAGAAAACCCTTTGTCTGGACATACAAACTCCACGGTTAATGTTGTCATAGAGGAACAAGATCTAAGATTTGTTAGAAGTGTAACTGAAATGAAGAAACCTATGAATGAGGATTTTAGAGCAATTTGTCAGGTTGGTTTATTCCAATATGAATACAAGTCCGGAGATAAATGTGGTTTCCACGCTTACACCAAACATTCCATTGATGAGTGTGCTAAGTTTAAAGATTTTGTACAAGACTTGATAGACAAACATGTTCTACAGGTCAATCATCAAAGGAAAGAAGGTGAAGTGTTTACTGGAGAAGAGTGGATTCCCCATAGGCCTAAACCATTGGTGATACAATTTACCAAGGCCACCACTTCCATACCTTCAGGGCCACACCCTTTAGTGATTCAAACACCATCATCTTTCTCATATAAGAATGATGAAGTTGTTCCTTGGAAATATGGTATTAGTATCGTTCAAGGAGAGCAAAAAGAAGAAGCAGTTGAGCAGGGCAAGGTAATGATTGATAACATCTTTGGAATATGGGGTATGACTTTGAGAGGGCGTCTTTTCACTCATCTTGACTTAAAAGGTGAAAAAAGCTATGAAAAGAATAAAGAATAAATTCATATGGAAAAAGGAAAATCATATTTGAAAGGAAAAGTTATGCAAGCTAATTCAGAACCTGAAGAGAGGGAGAGAAAGGAGATTACTGATGAGGATGGTTCTGAGTTTCTGAAGTTCATCTAGCAAAGTGAGTACAAAGTGGTGGATCAATTAAACCGGATGCCTGCAAGGGTATCTTTGTTAGAATTGTTAATGCATTCAACTTCTCATCGGAAGTTATTAATGTAAAAAATAGGTTGGACCGAGTTAAGAGGGGAGTGAATTGAACTTTAAAAATTTTCAAAACTGGAAAGTGATTTAAGAATGAGAATGAATTATCTTTATAAAATCAATTAAATACACAGTTCTGGACTGTCCAGTAAACAATTCAGTAAACAGATGTTCAGAATATACAGCGGAAGTATTATAGATTCAATCAAACAATTTACTGAATTCTTTAAGAATCAGAATACAATCAACAAGATGATTAGATTTTAATCCAGTCAATTTAAATGATAACAACAGTTGAATAAAAGCAATAAAAAAAAATAGGGAGAAAAACAAGAACACATAATTTTTATCCTGGTTCACCCTTCCACAAGGGCTACGTCCAGTCCTTTGCCAAACTGGCAAAGATTTCCACTAAAATGATCCAAGATCAGTTTTACACCCTTGCTCCCAGCAAGCTACACACTGCTCCCCGCAGTACTTACTACTCCCAGCAGTAAACCCACCACATTGAACCCTTCAGTTGGTGTTACACCAGTACAAAAACCCAATGCACTACCCAATTACACTTCCAGTAATTGAATACAATAAGAAGAGAATACAATTCAAATCAATCAACCACACTGTACACAATACAAAATGGATTGAGATCGAGTATGGAAGACTTAGCTCTGGTCCAGAACCAAAGCAGTTGATCCTCACTCAAGAAGTGCTTCAAGATTCACGATATTTATGATTTCTTGTGTGAAAATCAATTAAAAAACAGTTTGCACAAAAAGGACGCTTGTGATCTCTCTTAGGAATTCTCAAAAGTATATTTCAGAAATCTCAAAGCTATGAAAATGATAGAGATAATTCCTTTTAATAGTCAATTCTGATTTAAAACAACTTAGTTGTCACTGGTTTAATTAATTGAACAAACCATTCAATCGATTGAATTGAGCGTTAGTTGACTCAGTCAAAGATTCCAGTAGTAACAGAAATAACTGTCACCTTCAATCGATTGTTTTAAAAATTCAATTGATTGAAAAATCTTTTTTAGCAAAAATCAGTTTTTGGGCTATTTTTCTTAAAACCAGTTTTAATAAAAATATTTGTGAATCTCTTAGCACCCCATGAGTGATGAACCATGCCACTAATGATTAAGAACTAAGCCAACACACAAACCCAGTTAAGGACCTAAAACCGAATCACCCAACCATCTTCATGTTAGCTCAAAGTCATCCACTTGAACATTCTGGTCCAGGTTGGTTCCAACAGATTCTTCATGAAGTTGTCTTGATCACTCACATGCTAGGCATTGGTCTAACATAGTCCATATTCAATCCATCAGAACTTCAGCAAGCTATGGTCTTTATTGACTTCATCAAATCACATGTTTAGCATTGGTGCTAACAATCTCCCCCAATTTGATGAAGGCAACCTGATGTGTGTTGAGTTTAACAGTCTGAACCTGAAATACTTGTCTTTTCACTCAAACAGTTTATTAGTATTATAAGGTCTAATAGGTTCAGAGCAAAAAATATCAAATCAACTGATTTAGCTAAAATGCAGTTAATTAAATTTCTTCCTGTATCCAGACTCAGTTTGTTCAGATCAAGATGTTTTACTCCCCCATACTTGGATGTCCCTTAAAAACATATAAAGAGATTAATAACATAAGGCAGACATTTCATTAATATACGTTGAACCGTAGAGGTCAATCATCATAGCAGGTTGCCAAATACATCAAAGGACATAGAACATGATTAAGAAAACATCAACAAACTAGAAACATAACTAAGTTGCAGGTGCTGGCACAAACCCAACAAATATTCAATTAACCCAAGCTTAGTACATACTAAGCAGAACTAAACTTAAGCAAACCAAATGAAACATATGCAAAACAACAGACTTCAAAACATACAGGGCAGACACACAAAAGACACATGAAACACACACAATTATCCTCCATTAAGTTCATCAAATGGAAGGGATTAACACAAAACATGTAGTGTGCACACTAATCATCTGGCCCATAGAATATTTGCCCCAACTTGCCTTGGATGTCAACAACACGCTCTTCTAGGTTTTGGAAATGGGTTTCAAAATACTCATGATGAGACCTTTGATTGGATTCAATGTTGTTCAGTTGATTGATCATCATTTGTTCAAAGCTAGAGTAAGATTGTTCTCAAGTCCCTAGATCTTCTCCAGTAAATTGTTCAGCAGTTGCGCTTGTTCCAACACCAGCATCATCCATCTCATCTTCTTCAACACTGGCCTTGCAAATCCACTATTTTCATTGACATTCTTCAACCAGATTTTGTTCAATGTGGCCACTGTGACCTCACTATGAGCTTTGACCTCTTCAACAAGCTCATTTTCCACATTAACCTCATAATACTCAATAAAGAGCAGAACAACATAAGGGATTCGAAACTATGGCTTCTTCCTAATGCGGAATAACTGCTTCTTAATAACACTTATCCAATTTACCTTTATCTTATTGATCAGGCAGTACATCAGGATCAGGTCATCTTCAGTAAGCACAACATGATTAAATCCTCTAGGTGTAAGTAGGCAGATGACAATATAAGCTACCAGTCTTGGGATTATAGAAAGCCCTCCCACTGAATAGCTCCTTATGGAACTATTGGGGTTCCTCAGACATGCCTTGAATAATTGGACCTTGTCAAATCCACCCAGATCTGCCACGTTTGCTCTGCTCACAATTGTTCCAGCATCTCTTAAGCTAGCCACCGAGAGCCATACTTCATCCGTGATAGCCATGTCCACACCTTTCACTTGTGAATAAATGACACCCTCATCTATCCACATATTGGTAAGGAATACCTTCACCAAGTCCGGATAGATATTCCTGGACAGCTTGACAAAGCGCTCAAGCCTTTGACACTTGAGGAGATCAGCCACTTGATTCAGATTTTCATTTTTAAGGAACTCCATCCTTAGGAATTTAGGGTTGACAAAAGCTTTTCGGCTAAACTCCCTGTGATACTCGTTGATACCTTCCATGTTCCCATCAAACCATCTAGCAAGGAAGCCAGATTCATTATTGTCATCGGATTCATGTTGTTCAACTTGTTTCACCATGACTTTCTTTGTTCTCTTTCTAGATGCTGAGGAGGAGGCCATGGTTTGGTTGAAGGCAAGGGCAGAATGCTCAATGGATTCGAGAGAGTTAGTGTTCACACACGATGAGTAGTGTAAGGTGTGTGCAAATGAATGCAGGACCTATTCCAATTTAGGGAAACTCTAGTGCACAAACAAACAAAATACTGAACACTGCAGAACACAACAAATGCATGCACATATTTTATTGCACAGTAAAGACTGATTGTACTTATCTCCAGAGAATATTCTAAACTGCTTTTTGACCAGAAGACCACGAACTAATCTGTGACACGTGGCACTGTGAAGATTCTTCTTTTTAAGCATGCTCGTCCCACATGCAGGTGTGTCACATTTTGTTGAACATTGACCAGTCGTGTCCCTTGACTAGGAGCAGGTTACAACCTTGTCCTTATTCTTTAGCTGCAATGATTCCCATACAATGCTGATTCTGTTGACTATAGTTGATCAGTTCTGAATTGATTCTTGATCCTTTTCATGTACTTCATTGCGCAACATCTCCACTGTCTAGATTCCATTGCCTTCCTAAGAAGCATTTCTTCTGGTGTAGTCATATACACATATTTTGTCTACACATCAATCAAACTACTCAATATGTTGATTCTTAATTAATGATGTTTTATCCAGATGGTTTGAGCACAACAACTATGTATTCTACTTCAGCTGTAGACAATGCAACACAGGCTTGCTTCTTGCTATGCCAAGATATCAAACTGGATCCCAGCAAGTGACATGTTCCACTAGTGCTTTTCCTATCTAATTTGCAACCTGCAAAGTCAGAATCAGAATATCCAACAAGATTTAAAGTTACCTCACTTGGATACCATAGACCAACTTCAGTAGTTCCCTTGAGATACTTCAAAATTCTTTTGGCTGCCACATAGTGTGATTCCTTTTGTTTAGCTTGAAATCTGGCACATAAACACACACTGAACATGATGTTTGGTCTACTTGCTGTCAGATACAAAAGTGATCCAATTAATTGTCTGAACTTAGTCTGATCCACATTAGCTCCAGTTTCATCAGCATCTAAATAGCATCCAGTGCGTTTTTCCTTGCGTTTTTCCATATTAAATTTCTTCAATAATTCCCTGAAATACTTTGCTTGACAAAGAAATATGCCATGTTCAACTTGTTTAACCTGCAAGCCTAGGAAGAAATTGAGCTTCCCCATCATGGACATCTCAAATTCTCCTTGCATAGCAGCCACAAACTGCTCACATAAACTTTCATTAGTTGAGCCAAAAATAATGTCATCAACATAAACTTGAACAAGTATTATATCATTGCATGAATTCTTAATAAACAAGGTCTTATATGTTTTCCCTCTCTTATAGCCTTGAGAAAGCAAGAAATTACTCAACCTCTCATACCACTGTCGAGGTGTTTGCTTTAACCCATACAAGGCCTTCTAGAGCTTGAAAACGTAATCTGGATTGTTATGATCTTCAAATCCAGGGGGTTGGCTCACATAGACCTCTTCATCAATGTACCCGTTCAAGAAAGCTCTTTTGACAACCATTTGATGTAATCTGAACCCCTTCATGCAAGCATATGCTAGTAGCAATCTAATTGCTTTCAATCTAGCTATTGGTGCATAGGTTTCACCAAAATCGATGCCTTCTTCCTGGTTATATCCTTTTTCCACAAGTTGCGCCTTGTTCCTTACAATGACACCTTGTTCATCTATCTTGTTCTTGAAAACCCACTTCGTTCCAATCACATTCATCTCCTTTGATCTAGGAACAAGTGTTTAGACCTCATTTCTCGCAGACTGATTCAGTTCCTCATGCATGACATTTATCCATGTCGCAACCGGATCACAACGGGGCGATCACAAACTTATTTAAAAATGTTTAAATTGATAATGGAGTCGCCACTATAGTTTATTATGGAAAACCATAGAAAAACCAAATAAAAATGAAATAGTCTGCAAACCAAAGTAAGGGTACGTGTGGGGAAGGTATTAGCACCCCACAACGCCCGTCCTAAGACGGTACCATTAATCAAATGAACAAAAATAAGTGTGGTTTTAAAAATATCATTTTTTTCCCAAATAATAACAATAATAATAAGACTAAAGATAAAACAAACAAATATATAAAAAAAACAAACAAAAAAACATGCTTATAAAAATCATAACAATAAATAATAATTAGACGAATAAAAATATCAAACAAAAATAAAACAAACAAACATATATATTTCTTTATTTATTTGGACCCGACAAGGTTTAACCTTGGTCCTACGTATCTCTATACATGATAGAAAATCAGGGTACACGTAGTTCTATTTTAAAAATTTGTTGATGACGTTTGATATTTTTTAGCTTACGAATATTTTCTTTTATTTTTGGCAATTTATTTTATATAATATTTTAATTATTTTCTATTTTATTATTTTTTTTCTTGATAATTGTTTATTTAAAGGAAATTCGGGACAAGACTGTTTCTTTTTATATTTAAAAATGTTTATTAAAAAAACTATTTTTATTTTAATTTGAGAAAGGAATTGATTTTTATTATCTTAAAGAAATTGTTTTTATATTTTAAAAACATATCCTTTTTAATTTTTTATTCATTATTTTGGAAAAGAAATAACTATTTTTTATACTAAAAATAAACTTTTTCTTTTATTTTATTTTTAAATTGTCTTTATATTTTATTTTCGAAAAATATGTTTCTATTACCTTATTTTTGTAAAAAAAATGTTTTTTATGTTTATTATCGAAAAGACATGTTTTTATATTTATCTCATTTTTATTATTTTTGAAGATGTTTTATCTTTATTATTTTATGGTTGTTTTGAAACTTTTTTCCTTTTTTGTTTTGAAAAATTATATTTTTGATATATTTTCAAGAACTATTAATTTATTAAATTTTAGAAAGCATTTGGTTCGTTCCTTGAAAATTGGAAAATGTTTTATAATTTATTATTATTATTATTTTATTTTATTTTATTTTAAAATCAAAGAGACAAGGGATGAACCTCAGGATATCATAATAACCATCAAACAGAGCAACCACATGTATGTGATAAGTATATAACACAGAGTAAATAGAACGTATCAGTTGAAGATCCTCCAAAAGCACGTTCCCTTCTTCTCTGAACTCTCACCTCCAAACGATATACTCACTAATATTCAAGACCCTTTCTAGTATTTCTCGTGTTTTTTCCGCGTGTATCCACTTGCTCACTATACATATTTATACTAATTCTAGTCAGCCCACTCTTAATTCAAATTTTAAATCCCTTAATTCCTAATTATTTTCACTTAATTATAATTTGTGAACTGCCAATTGATTATTCTCTTTTAATTCAGATTCAAATATTAATTCCTAATTATCCCCACTTATGACACTAACTGACTGTTAAATCCCAAGGACGAACCCAAACTGAAAAATGGGCAGAATTGTACCATTATAGCTGTTATGGCATCATAACCTCCCATACATATAATCAAATTCAAAAATAAATAAATATGGGGAATAAATGAGAAATATTGGAGGTAATGTGGCTGAAACATTTTATTATTATTTTTTTAATTCGTTTTTTTCTTTATTGTTTTTTCCATTTTTACATTTATTGAAAGCAACCTAAATAACACAACACAAGAAATAGATACTTAAACCTTTTTTATTTTATTTTAATATTATTATTATTTTGAAATATATATTTATTATCATTATTTTTTTCTACTTTTCGAAAAATAAACAAATTATCTAATTACTATTTTAGAAAATTAATCAAATGGAGCCTGTAAAATAAAAAGGATGAGCATAACAATTCAAAAAGAAAATGCATCAATTATTAGACAATCAGCATTTAATTAAAAATCATCAGCATTTAATCACTATTAAGCAGAAAATTGTTTGCAATTAATCAGAATAATAATCAAATCAACTATTCAAATTTCTAGCCTTTTTAAATTTTTTAAAATTTATTTTCAATTAATTTTTGTATCATTAATGGGCATCAGAAAAGGCAAGCAAAGAGAGGATGTGACATGACAACACTTTAATGACAATTTTTATTTAACAAATTTTTAATAGACTGATTTTCTTTATTTTTTTTTCCTTTTTTACGAATTTTATTTTAACTTTATTCATAAAATAGAATGAAACCAAAACTCTGTTTTATTTAAATAATAACACACATTTTTATTTTTATTTTATATTGTTTTATATTTTGAAATAATTTTATTTGCCCGGACGAAATTGGGTGTTGACAATCTAGTTGCTGTCTTCTAGAGCTTCACTCACTGACTTGGGTTCAACTTGTGACACAAAGGCCATATGTTCACAGAAATGGTTCATGGATCTTCTAGTAGTTACTCCCTTCTGTACCTGACCAATGATATTGTCTAGTGATAGATTCCTAGGAACCCTTCATTCTCTAGGCAGTCCAGTACTCATTGTTGCTGCTCCAGTGCCAGATTCAATCGGTTGATCTTGTGGTTCAATCGATTGAACTTCATCCGATTGATTGTCTTTTTCTGATTTAACTAGTTGATCTGACAATCTTTTGATTCACTGGTTCATCATCATCTGCAGTAATCTTAATGCTTTCCTGCACCTTGTTGTCAGTTTCATCAAATGCAACATGCTTGGATTCTTCTACAACCATTGTTCTCCTATTATACACTCTATATGCATAACTATGCAGTGAATAACCAAGAAAGATACCCTCATTCGCTTTTGAATCAAATTTGCCCAAGTTATTTTTCCCATTGTTTAAAATGAAACATTTACATCCAAAAACTTTTAAATGGGAAATGTTAGGCTATCTACCTTTAAATAGCTCATAGGGGGTCTTCTTCAAGATTAGCCGAATGAATACTCTATTCAATACATAGCATGCTGTACTAACTGCATCAGCTTAGAAGTATTTAGGCAAATCTGTTACATTCAGCAGCGTCCTGGCCAACTCCTCCAATGATGTATTCTTTTTCGCCACCACTCCATTCTGCTATGGAGTTCTCGGTGCAGAAAAGTTGTACTTGATTCCTTGCTTCTCACAGAATTTATCAAATCTTTCATTTTGAAATTCGCCCCCATGATCTAATTTAATAGTAGAAATCCTACATCCTTTCTCATTTTGAATCACTTTGGCAAATTTCTTAAAAGCAAGATAAGCATTATCTTTAGTGGCAATGAATAAAGTCCATGTAAACCGTGAGTAATCATCTACAATTACTAGACCATAGTAATTACCACCTAGGCTTTTGGTTCTTGAGGGACCAAATAAATCCATGTGAAGCAGCTCAAGTGGTCTAGTTGTTGAAACAACATTAATCGGTTTGAAAGAGCTTTTAGTTTGCTTACCCTTTTGGCATGCTTCACACAGTTTGTTCCTCTCAAACTTAAGATTAGGGAGACCAATTACAAGATCCTTAGATGCAATCCTATTTAGATGATGCATGTGAATCTGTGCAAGTCTCCTATGCCACAACCAAGATTCATCATCTCAAGATAATAAACAGTTCATACTAGGGATGATGCTTGAGACATTAAGCATATAAACATTACTTACTCTTTTACCTACAAGAACCATTTTAGTAGATTCTGAGTTTGCTATAATGCATTGCTATGGTTCAAATGTGATCTTGTATCCACGATCACACAACTGAGTGATACTCAACAGACTATATTTCAGGCCTTCTACCAGCAACACATCCTTTATGATCACTTTATTCTTGCTTCCTATATCACCAACACCAAGGATCCTTCCTCGATTGTTGTCTCCATAGGTGACAAATCCTATTGGTTTCCATTTCAAGTTAATTAATTGTGAAGCATCTCCTGTCATGTGCTTTGAGCATCCACTGTCCAGATACTACATCAGTTTACTGGATGTTGACTGTTCCTGCAAAACAGATTGAGTTTAAGGATTTGGTACCTTGTTAAACTTGGGTCCAGTAGTGTTAGATGTGCTTTTAGGCACCCACCTAACTAATCCTTTTGGCACACTAAATTTCCTAATCCTACAATTTCTAACAGAGTGGCCCTTTTCCATATAGTAGAAGCAGGCAGTAGATTGTGAAGACTATGATTCAGAACCTTTAAAAAAATTGTTAAACAATTTTTTCTTTCCTTCGGGACCAACTTGATAATCAATGCCAGCCTTTTCAAAAACACAATTTTGTGATCCCAAAAGTCCATTCAGGTTAGTTGTCCCCATAGAAAGTTTAGAAGCAGTAGAAATCAAATAACTCACCTTGCTTTGCAAAACTGCACAATTTTCACAATCAATTGGTTTGTTAGAGTTAAGTTTGCTGGAGTGTGTAGAATTTAACTACTTTTCTAAATTTTCAAAATCATCTTTTGATTTAAGCAACTCATCCTCCAATTGCTTAACTCTATTTTCCAGCCAGTTGTTCATACCTTTCAATTTACTATTGGAAAGAGCTAACTTGTTAGCTTCTTCATGTGTTTCTTGAAATGCATGAAGAAGTGTGTTGTAGTTGGTACTATTAAATGAAACACTGGATTCAGTACTACTTACTTCAGAATCTCTTCCAGCCATCAGACACAGATTGACATCAATCTCTTCTTCTGAAGAATAGCTAGACGATGTAGCATTGTCCTCCCAAGCTATATAAGCATGTCTAGTTTTTCCAGATTTATTGTTCTTCTTTTCTGGTGCTTTGTCTTTAGTTGCAATGCTTGGACACTCAGCTTTAATATATCCCTATTTTCCACAACCAAAGCACACAAATTTAGTTGAACCAGAATCAGATTTATTTTTACCTCTTTTACCTTGTTGATTCTTCAATCTGCTCTTCATCTTTATGAATTTCTGAAACTTTCTTGTCAACAGATTGAGGTTCTCAGATTCACTACAGTCTCCTGAACTTTCATCAGTTGATTCCTGAATAGCAGTTCTAGTTTTGAGTGTTAGGCTCTTGGTCTTTTTGTCCACTGTTTCCATTTCTTTTAGCATGATCATCTCCAGTTCATGTTCCCTCAGTTTGCCAAACAGCGTTGCAGTTGTAAGTGTTGTCAAGTCTCCAGTTTCTGAAATGTCGTGACCTTAGACTCCCAGCTTCTGTCCAAGCAGTTCAAAATCTTGATATTAAGCTCTTCTTTGTCAAACTGCTTCCCCAGTCCAATTAGATGATTGACTATGTGCGTAAACCTCTTTTAGACATCTGCTATTGTCTCTCCCAGTTGCATCCTGAATACTTCATACTCTAGAATCAACACATGTTTGCGTGCTCTCTTCACATTTGTGGGTCCTTCATGTGTGACTTCAAGAATGTCCCACATTTCTTTGGTGGAACTACATTGTGACACCCTAAAGAATTCATCCAGATTTAATGCAAAAGTTATTATGTTCTTAGCAACACAATCATACTGCATCTTTTTATTTTCAAGATCAGTCAACTCATCAAAGGGTTTTGCAACCTGCACACCATCAACAACATGTATAGGAATGAATGGATCATTTACTATGGCATTCCAGATGCCACGGTCAATTGATTCAATGAAGATCTTCATTCTCACTTTCCAAAATTGATAGTTTACACCCGAAAATAGGGTGGTCTATTAATAGAAGCACCTTCAGCAAATGGTAACTTATTCTCGACCATGGATCAATATCTTGACTAGGATTCAAGATCCTAGCTCTGATGCCAATTGTAAAAAATAGGTTGGACCGAGTTCAAGAGGGGGGCTGAATTGAACTTTAAAAATTTTCGTAAAACTGGAAAGTGATTTAAGTATGAGAATGATTTATCATTATAAAATCAATTAACTGCACAGTTCTGGACTGTCCAATAAACAATTCAATAAACAAATGTTCAGAATATAAAGCAGAAGTATTACAGATTCAATCAAATAGTTTATTGAATTCTTCAAGAATCAGAATACAATCAACAAGATGATTAGTATTAATCCAGTCAATTTAAATGATAACAATAGTTGAATAAAAGCAATCAAGAAGAGTAGGGAGAAAAGCAAGAACACATAATTTTTATCCTAGTTCACCCTTCCACAAGGGCTACGTCCAGTCCTTTGCCAAACCAGCAAAGATTTCCACTAAAATGATCCAAGATCAGTTTTACACCCTTGCTCCCAGCAAGTTACACACTGCTCCCCGCAGTAGTTACTACTCCCAGTAGTAAACCCACCACACTGAACCCTTCAGCTCGTGTTACACCTATACAACAACCCAGTGCACTGCCCAATTACACTTCCAGTAATTGAATACAATAAGAATAGAATACAGTTCAAGTCAATCAACCACACTGTACACAATACAAAATGGATTGAGATCAGGTATGGAAGACTTAGCTCTGGTCCATAACCAAAGCAGTTGATCCTCACTCAAGAAGTGCTTCAAGATTCACGATATTTATGATTTCTTGTGTGAAAATCAATTCAAAAATAGTTTGCACAAAAAGGGCGCTTGTGATCTCTCTTAAGAATTCTCAAAAGTATATTTCAGAAATATCAAAGTTATGAAAATGATAGAGACAATTCCTTTTTATAGTCAATTCTGATTTAAAACAACTTAGCTGTCACTGGTTTAATTAATTGAACAAACCATTCAATCGATTGAATTGAGCGTTAGTTGACTCAGTCAAAGATTCCAGTAGTAACAGAAATAATTGTCACCTTCAATCGATTGTTTTAAAAATCCAATTGATTGAAAACTCTTTTTTGGCAAAAATCGGTTTGGGCTATTTTTCTTAAAACCAGTTTTAATAAAAATATTTGTGAATCTCTTAGCACTCCATGAGTGATGAACCATGCCACTAATGATTAAGAACTAAGCCAACACACAAACCCAATTAAGGACCTAAGACCAAATCACCCAACCATCTTCATGTTGGCTCAAAGTCATCCACTTGAACATTCTGGTCCAAGTTGGATCCAACAGATTCTTCATGAAGTTGTCTTGATCACTCACGTGCTAGGCATTGGTCTAACATAGTCCAGATTCAATCCATCAGAACTTTAGCAAGCTATGGTCTTTATTGACTTCATCAAATCACAAGCTGAGCATTGGTGCTAATAATTAATGAAGTTATTTAGTGGAGCTCATGTGGAACAAGATCTCTCCTTGGATAAATTTGAAGGGATTGTTAGCCACATCACTACTAACAATTACTTAACTTTTACTGAGGATGAAATACCTTCAGAAGGTAGAGGCCATAATAAAGCTCTTCATATTTCGGTCAACTACATGGATTACTTTTTATCACGTGTGCTAGTCGATTATGGTTCATCTCTGAACGTAATGCCGAAAACCATATTGAACAAATTGCCTAGTGATGGGATTCATCTATGTCCCAATACCACGGTGGTGAGAGCTTTTGATGGCAGCAAAAGAAAAGTTATAGGGGAGGTAGAACTATCAGTACAAGTCGGTCCATACACTTTCCAAATTGTATTCTAAGTAATGGACATATTACCAGCATACAGCTGCCTGCTAGGAAGGCCTTAGATACACACGGCTGGGGTAGTACCATCTACTTTACATCAGAATCTAAAATTTGTAATTAATGATAAATTAATTATAGTTTCTCGGAAGGAGGACTTGGTAGTATGTGGATCCACATCCACTCCTATATTTAAGTTGCAGAAGAAGCTTTGGAAACCTCTTTCAGGCTTTGGAGATTGTTAGCACAACCTATGTAGAACCCTTTAAGGTGAATCCATGTTTGTCTAACGCATCTTTGATGATGGCCAAGACTATGATGAAAGAGGGTATAAGTATGGTAATGGTTTGGGCAAAAATAATAGAGGGTCTGCAATGCCACTGAAGTTGGTTGAAAACAAAGGGCGGTATGGTTTGAGATATAAACCTACTCATGTTGATCGAAGGAGAATCATCTAGGAAAGAATTGAAAGAAGCCGAGCCAAGATAGAAGGTCGGGAACCGAGGACGAAAGAAATTCCCATGTGCAGCCTAGATCAGAGTTTCTACAGCGTCGGATGGATCAATGTTGATCAAGTGGCAGCAATTGAGCAGAGGCATGGAGATCAGAGCTTCAATCTTATGCACCCTTGTCTTCCTGATGAACAAATTGGCAATTGGGAATCTGTAGACATACCCATGGTGTTTACATGTGATGAAATGTAATGCTTTAGGAAAAGAAATCTTTGTTTGGTTTTGAACAGTTTATTTCTCGTTGTGGTATTTTCTTTTAGCAATAACAATGTCTCAGTATCAATAAAAGTTTACGTTTTCATTCAAATTTCTGTTTTGTTTATTTATTTCCATAAAAATTGAATAATGCAGAGATGACGATGATTGTTTTGAAAATAATTATTCGAATATTTCGTATCCAAATTTCACGGACCCCGATGTTAGTACGGAAAATGATGATTATGAAGAAAATTGTAATCCCTCTCCAGAATTGTTGAGATTAGGAGAACAGGAGGCAAGAGAAATAAAACCGCATCAAGAAAAGGTTGAAGTGATTAATTTGGGAAATGAGGGGGAAGAAAAGAAAGTCAAAATTGGAGTTGGTTTGACGGGAGAAATGAGACAACAACTATATGCTCTTTTGAAAGAGTTTAAAGATATATTTGCCTAGTCGTACGAAGATATGCCTGGTCTAGACCCCGAAATTGTACAACACCGGTTACCACTTAAACCAGAATGTCATCCAATTAAACAGAGATTGAGAAGAATGAAACCAGAAGTATATGTTGAGTCATACAACATGGTTGATATCTATGATGGGTCCAATCAAGTATATTTTTGAAAATCTGCTCTAACTGGAAGAATAGCTCGTTGGTAGATGTTGTTACCAGAATTTGATGTTTTATACGTCACACAAAAAGCTATTAAAGGCAGTGTTTTAGCAGAATTTTTGGCTCATCAACCCGTAATGATTATCAACCTATGCAACCTGAGTTCCCAGATGAGGACATTATGGCCCTGTTTGCCACAAAAGAAAGAAGTGATGATGAAGGAAAGTGGACTTTATTCTTTGATGGATCCTCTAATGCATTAGGACATGGTATAGGGGCAGTGCTTATCTCCCCAAAAAACAATACATGCCAATGACCACGAGACTATGTTTTGATTGCACAAATAAAATAGCAGAATATGAAGCTTGCGCTATGGGGATCCGGGCAGCCATAGATTTGAAAGTAAAGTGTTTGAATGTATATGGTGATTCAGCACTAGTTATCCATTAGATAAAAGGAGAATGGGAAACTAGAGATCAAAAGTTGATTCCTTACAAAGCACACATCAAAGGAATGATTAAACACTTCGAAGATATAAAGTTTCATCATATTTCAAGGGAGGTAATCAGTTAGCTGATGCTCTTGCTACTTTATCGTCCATGTTTGTGATAAGTCAAGAAGAGGATCTACCAATGATTAAGATGCAAAGCCACGAAGATCCAGTATATTGTCATTTCATTGAAGAAGAAGTCGATGACAAGCCATGGTACTTTGATATTAAACGATACCTCCAAAGCCGAGAATATCCCGAATTAGCCACTGAAAATGATAAGAGAATGTTAAGAAGGCTAGCCTCTGGTTTTGTACTAAACAGAGATGTTTTATATAAACGAAATCATGATATGGTATTCCTTCGGTGTGTGGATGCAAAAGAAGCAGAGTTGATATTGCAAGAAGTGCATGAAGGAACTTTCGAAACGCACATGAATGGACATTCTATAGCTAGGAAGATACTAAGAGCTGGTTATTTGTGGATGACAATGGAAAATGATTGTTGTAAACATGTGAGAAAGTGTCAGAAATGTCAAATATATGCTGATAACATTAATGTATCACCAACTGCATTAAATGTTTTATCTGCACCGTGGCCTTTTTCCATGTGGGGTATAGACGTCATTGGAGCTATTGAACAAAAAGCATCAAATGGACATCGATTCATACTGGTGGCCATCGACTATTTCACCAAATGGGTTAAAGCTACTTCTTATGCTAATGTTACCAGGAAAGTGGTGACAAAATTTATAAGGAATGAGTTGATTTGTAGATATGGAATTCCTGAAAGAATTATCACTGATAATGCCACTAATTTGAACAATCAGATGATGCCAGAATTGTGCGAAGAATTCAAGATTAAGCATCATAATTTTTCCCCTTATTGGCCAAAGATGAATGGAGCGGTTGAAGTGGCTAATAAGAACATAAAGAAAATAATTCAGAAGATGGTGGTAACCTATAAAGATTGGCATGAAATGTTACAGTTTGCTTTGCATGGATATCGCACTTCGATAAGGACATCAACGAGAAAATACCTTCTCTCAGAGTATTGATGGAGACCAAGTTAGAAGAAGCCGAGTGGGTTCAAGCAAGATATGATCAACTCAATCTCATTGATGAGAAAAGGTTAGCCGTTGTATGTCATGGACAATTATATCAAAAGAGAATGAAAAAGACATTTGATAAAAAAGTTCATCCGCGAGAGTTTCGATAAGGAGATTTGGTGGTTAAAAAGATCATATTTGTTCAAAAGGATCATCGTGGTAAATGGATGCCAAACTATGAAGGTCCCTATGTTGTGAAGAAATTTTTTTCTGGAGGAATGCTAATTCTCACAATGATGGATGGGGAAGAGTTATCGTTACCGGTCAACTCTGACGCGGTTAAAAGATTTTACGCATAATCTGATTCCATAGTCTGGGGAATGTAATATTTTTGGAATATTGAACTTTTTGCATAACATCGAAATTATATCTACCTTATCTTGTGATGAAATAAAAATTTCTTTGATTTTATTCTTATATATTTTGTTATTGCTAAGAGAAGTATACACCATGGGTTGTCTACAAGATTTTCTCGAATTCTAAAGGATGTCATGGAATGAATAAAAACTAAAAATAATGGCACAATAAATCATGTTTATGGAATCATTGAATCTATTGATGAAAAATAAAAAAGTGAAAGAAAAAGTTTTGGCACAATCTTAAGGCTTGGCATAAAAAATAAAGAAAAAGAATTAAATTGATTTATGCAGACATAACATATTTGCATGCATATGTTCCAGAAATCTCTTTGAGCTTTCCTTCATCCAGTCCCAAAGAGAAAGGATTTTTCTCAGTAATCTACAGTGTCAATCATCAAAATCTAGAATGAGCTTCACATTGGGGCAATCAGTTGGTTTTTTCATGTGGTTAATCTTAATTTCAATCTCTTTTCCTTAGAAGCATTTGAAAAAAAAGAGATAATAAAAGTCTGTTAGATTGAAAACCCGCAAAGGGCAGTCTAAGCAAAAAATAGGACGATAAAAAGAGAAATAAAAATGACAAGTGTTGAGAGTCATTGAAATCTGTTGTAGGAGTTAATCTCTCTAAAAATCAAGCAATTAAAATTCAAAATGATATATGGTCATGTTTCTTCATCCTCAAATATCAATAAAAATTTCATTGTACCTTTCTTTGAGACTGAAAAATATATATATATATATATTTCAAAAATACCCTAGGCGAGGATCATCAACGTGTTGGAATTCAGTTCAAAATACATATCAAAAGCTTCTTGAAAGAGATCAATCCGAGAAGGAGTGCATCAAAAGCTCCAAAATCAGAATCAAAGAAAAGAAATTTAAAAGGAAAATGTGTGTCACCAATTTCAAATGATGACGATTTGCAAACAAAAGATGTTATCATGAAAAAGAAAGAAAGAAAAGGAGAAGATGATCTCAGCAAGAACATGAACTTTTCTTATAACACTTGGTTGATGATCTTTGTTATAAAATAATAATAACAATAATAACCAGTAAACAATTTTTGAGCCTATATATCCTTTTTCTTCAAAACCTTTTAAACCTTGGCCACGTTACAAGCCACATAAAGTCCATATTGAATGAAGAATGATTGTCAATGATTTTCACAAAGAATAGCCTTGCAATAGAGGAATGTGTCTGCCAATAAAAGTCAAGTTTCAAAAAAGAAAAAAAGAAACAAAATTTCTTTGGTGGAAAGGAAGATACAAACCTGCCAATTAAATAAGAGTAAAATAGTGTCAGAGAAACACCAACATTGGGGCTATCCTTTCTTATTTGTGTATTTCCCATATTTTTCTCTACCCAAGGCCAAATTACTTTTTGTCATCCATATTTTAAAACTGGGGGCACTTTCATTTGGTTCAATCAGTATCTATTCATTTCCTTAAAGATGCAGCTTTCTCCACATAGGTTGCATTACCCCAGTTTCTCACTAAATCCATTTTTATTCATCTAACCCATCACAATTGGTTATCCCTTTGAACCTTAATTTCTCATTTCTGTCAAAAATTGGGGCAATTCTATTACATTCAGGACCAGCTCTCAAAGAGTATGAATGATTCAAAATAAAGTTGCACTCATTGCCTATTAGGAGTTTAACATGTCCTACCCATATTTTTTTGTTCATCCAACCATTCTGACACATATGTATCAAAATGTTAGAATCTATCACATTTACAATTTTTGTGTCAGGCATTAAGGTTTGTGAACACCTTTTTTAAAATTCAAAATTAAATCCCAATGAATTCAATGATTGCATAAAAAAATATTTGGTTTAAAGAGAGAAACAAAATTGCAAATCAAAATCCTCATGCATTTGAAAAGGAAAAATCGGAAATTCTCATGCATTCATATGAGCATCTTCAAATAATAAAAATAAAATCTCATGTAAGTCAAAATTTCATGCATTCAATTCATTCAAATGGATAAAACTTCAAAGAGTTGCATGCATTACCATGTATTCATAAATACATTCATGCATTCATTCCTCAATGGAAAAATCAAAATTGTTAGGCATTTTCAAAAAAAAATTCTCATGCATTCATATATGCATTCAAAACAAAAACAAATCACAGATTGAATTTTCAAATAATGGTTTCATGACCCTCTGATGTGAAGACTTGATCTTTCTTTACTTTTTGACTCCCTGCAGAAGCAAAGTCATAACTCCTCTTTGATATGTTGATCCCCTGCAGAAGCAAGGTCACTTTTGTGTTTGGCTCTTGACCCCCTACAGAAGCAAGGTCTTAGCCATTCTTTGATTTTTGACTCATTCCAGAAGCAAAGTCACAATTATTCTTTGGTGTGTTGACCCTCTGCAAAACCAAGGTCACATTTGTTTTCGCACTTGATCCCCTACAGAAGCAAGGTCTTGGCCATTCTATGGTATTGACTCCCTACAGAAGCAAAGTCACAACCATTCTTTACTTTTTGACTCCCTAAGAAGCAAAGTCACGATTATTCTTTGATATGTTGATCCCCTGCAGAAGCAAGGTCACATTTGTCTTTTGGCGCTTGATCTCCTACAGAAGCAAGGTCTTAGTCATTCTTTATTTTCGAGTTTGTGTGCGAAAGGACTCAAAGTCGTATCCACACTTTACTTTTCAGTTCATGTGTGAGAAAAGACTCAGCAAATCTCCACATTTTATTTCTTTTAGCATTTTATTTTTTCAAAAAAAGGACTCAAAGTCAAATCTCCGACAATGATTTGTAACACTCTCGTCCTCAAAATATCAAGGTCATGACATCATTTTTCTTTCTTTTGAGTTCTCAATTTTGGAATTTTTTTTTCGGACGAAACCAGTTGTTTTGTCTTTACTTATCTTTTATTTTAATAATCTGAAATTTTTAATTTCTAAATTATTTAGTAAAATCTAAGTAAAGAGGGGCAATTGTCCACACCCGATTTCGTCCATTTAAATAAATAATAAAAAATATAAGAAAAATTTGATGACTTGGTTATGTGAGTTATGTTATGTTCAAGACTGTTCAAAATTATTCAAGATTGATTAAGAGGTAAAAGATGAGTGAAAAAATTAGATAATGAGATATTCCAAAATACCTCTCTTTGAAAAAAAGAAAAAAGAATTAGAAATAAATAAAAGAACTAGAAAAAAATATAAATTAAAAATAATAAAAAAATCTCTCAACTCTACATAAATTCCCACTTAATCTTAACTTCCCACAAAAAAATAAAGATAATAATAATAATAAAAAAAAGAATCAGTCAATCTTAAAATTGCTCTGAACCACCCATGTTCTCCATTTCACAATAATAAAAAAATAATATAAAAAATAAAATATGACCGTTCTCAAACTGTTTCATCTCACGTTCATCTACACTTCATGTTTAATAAAAAAAAAAGAAAAAAAGAAAGAGTCAATCTTTCAAAACTGCTCTCAACTACTTTTAGAATAAAAATAAATAAAATAATAAAAAAAGAGGATTTACTTAGATGGTAACTGCTCTTACGTTAAAAAGATTAACTGATCACTTTGAGGAGGGAGAGAAATGAAAAGAAAAAGGAATCATTAAGAGCAAAAAAAGAAAAAGGAATATAGAGAGAGCACACAAAAAGATTGAGCAGGAGAAAAGAGAAAATTAATCCTCCTATCTTACTGTCAACACTCAGTTTAAAACTGAGAAGCAAAGAGCATTTAGAAAGGAGACTATCATTCTTAAAGAACCAGTACAGGTACGGCGGTTTGTATGTAAATTTTATATGGATCCCAAAAATTTGTAAGTTCTCTGTTTTTATCTTCGTGTGATGTTTCTTATTGCTTCATCATCTCAGGATTTCATTTCATATAAAGATTAAAAAATAAAAATGTTCTTTTTGCATTGTATTTTTACATACTAATAAAAAAAAATCTTATTTTTAAATAATAAAAATTCATCATTTTCCATTCATTCTTCCATGTATTGGGTTTTAGAAAGATAATTAGCTCAAATTATTGATACTATTTTTTGTTGCTTTTAATTGTAGTGAGAATCTTAAGAACAATTGGGTATAGCTAAATTTGTTGAGTACAAATTAATCTTTCCAAAGGTATGTACAAGCCCTTAATTTTATATAGTCTCGTCTATTGTTACATGCAAGACATTTGATTTTAGTTGAATTTCATTCCATGTTAGTCCTTTATGTGCTATGTATATGTTATGAATAAAAGTTAACATTGTAGTTTAGTTGTTAACATTGCAGTTCAACTTCCAAACCTATATCCAATCATAATAGTATACTTATTTAATTATCTATAACAATTTGTAATGCATTCTGATAAGTTAGCTATTAATTGTTTATTAATAGACTGCTAACAAATCTGATGGAGAAGAAGTTACTAGAGCTTAGATGTTTATTAAAACTCGACAAGGCCGCCTTGGTAAAAGGGGAAAAAGCAATTGATGAAGAAACACTAGATGCAATTGTAAGTTTAGTTGTACTTATGCAATATGTTTGAAAGCTCAATACAGTGTTGTATTGTTTTCTTGTTCATTTTGTGGGGCGTGCAAGATTGTGTCTTAGTTGTATTGGTTGTTCAATTGTGTGATTTACTGAAATTTTTTACACGTTTACAAAGAAAACTAGATGTAACTCTTCACGAAGAGTGAACCAATATAAAAATCTTATTTTCTTTCTCTCAGTTAAATGTTTAGAATTTTCTTTTAATTTTCTATGAAATCTACAACTACACATCATCTAATTAATTTCAATTGACTACTTTTACCATATTGTGCTTACTAAAATTGGTTGATCAATCTGTTCTGAAATATAATTTCATTTAAAAAGTGATCAACAATATTGCATTAATAATTGTTAAAATTCAATTTTCTGGATAATTGTTTGAATATGTGAATTGAATTTGTTAATTGAGTACATCAACTAATTGTGTTTCTATGATTCTGACTTACTGATTTTTAAATTAAGTACTTTACAATTTTAATCAATTATAAGTTTTGACAGGATTTCTGAATAAAAAATTATTCGATTATTTTTCAAATAAAATTAATTAATTTTTCTTTAGGTTCTTTATTGTTTGGAAATTTTAGTTGATTGTTTTTTTTGGCTTAATAACTAGTATTACAGTAAATTGTTTCAATTCAAAGTTTTCATTCTTATTTATATTTTTACAGAAAGTTCAGTTCACCTCTCTTAAACCCTCTTTTGAATTCAAGCAAAAAAAATTTCACAACTATTAGTTTGATGTGACAAATACAAGCAAAAAATTTTTCACAACTATTAGTTTGATGCGACAAATACAAAAGATTGTTGTTTCATTCATAGTATGTAGCAGTTATAGAAGTCAATAAAGAATTCATATCGCTTTATGAATTATTGACAGATTTGGGATTCATCCAATCCAAAAGTATTTTATACTATGATAATCAAAGTGTTATAAAAATTTAATATTTCGTTTCAGAACAAAGTATATCGGTCTCCATTATTACTTCATAAAATCTTCGAAACATTGAGTAAAAAGTAAGAATCCAACATATAAGTTGACAAAGATAGTAATCATTGACAAAGTGAATTAACTTCAGTTAAGTTAATTGAATAATTAACAAGATAAGGTTATTGTTTTATCAATATGGAGACAAATTAAAACTAATTTTTAGTGAGGGATTGTTTGACTTTATCAAACTAAAGAAAAAGTGAAAAAAATGACGTATTCATTTACTTTTGAAATGAGACAAACTCAACAAAGATAAAGAAAACTTAAAAATAAAAGAAAAACAACCAGAGAATGAAAAATGTTATGTTCATGTATAAATAACACATGTAATCAATATATTTAACATTGTAATATTGAAAAAAAAAAGAGAAAATAATATTTATAAAAGTATTATTTTTATTCTTCGTTGTATTGGATTACGATTGTAAATACCTTATATTTTCTCCTTCGATTATTAATATATTTATATAAATTAGAAGATATGTATTGTCGGTGTTATGACATTTATATTTTGTGCAAATCTGATTATAAAAGGTTCTGCATAATTTATTTCAGTAACTATAAGTTATTGTGGTCAAATAATATATTGGATATACAATAAAAGAGTAATTAAATTATTAGATTTAAAATTTAAATAATTATTAACTAATTTTACATAATAAATATTTATAAAATATTTAACTTATATCATGGGAATAATTACCATTATTGTATTTGATCATGTGCAAGGGAATAATTTTTTTCTCTCTGGATTCTAGAAATGGCAAAGGAATTTGTTAAGCAAGTCAAGTCAATTTCTTCAGTTTGAAATATTGTCACGCGAACAAAATAATCGAAGTAAAACAAACGAGGAGCTGATACATTAAAACAACTCCTTGGTCAAGTCTATTTCTTTTATCGAAATCAATAATAATTTAATAACATTTTATGAGCTGGTAATGCTTAAGAATACGGAAAGGTTGAGTGAATTAGTAAACTTTCAGAGTGGCTTATAAAAAAAATCTTAATGTTTTTTCATCATTTTTATTTGTTTCTAAGTATAATGTGAAACTTATTGTTCTCCAACATTATCATGCATGTGTGGGTATGAGTGGATGACAACAAAATTAAAGTTAACTTTTGCTTTTTCTCAGCACATTCTACCAATGGTCGTCTCTGAGAAAGTTTACCACCTAGTGGTGCACTTCTTTCATTCTGACCCAATTATGATAAGCTACTTGTGTTCCTTGTGTTCCTTGTGTTTCCACTATCTAATTACAAAAATTAGTTCACATAGTTAATTCAACTTAGTTTCCTGAGATTTTAATGGAAAAAGATCCAGTAGAAAAAAAAATTAAACTCAAGAAATGATAGATATCCTATTTGAAGAAAAAGTACATACCATTAAAGTTAGAAGTTGGAGTCTATTCTATTTTTTTAGACAAAGTTTGTCTTTTTCTTTCTTATATAATTATAATTAGTTGTATATGAAAGGAAGAAAAGTTAAAGGTGTTCCACCCAACCACCCAACATGCACAATGAAAGAAGAGCTATTTTCAGAAATTGCAATGTTTGAAATGAAATTAAGTAGTGTCAATCTACCTTATTTTCTGCTGAAATTTTTAAGTTGGTATGTTGCTGGTGAATAAGACGCCTTCTCGTGACTTTTTTATCTTGGCATGGGAAGATTTTTTTTTATCCAAACGTTTTTTTGTAGAATTTTTTTTTTCTTTTTTTTTTTATGAGTAGAGATGCTTATATATTTGGAGGCAAGTGCTATGAATATAAGTAAAACCCTTTTAAATTAGATATGTCAAAGTATTTATTAGTTTAACTACTCTAAGCCCAAAATTCTTTTTGGTTTTACGAGGAACTTTCATAAAAGTGTACTTGGTTGTTATACTCACTCTGAATTATTAATAACATTTAAAAGTGATTTTGCTTTTACATAAGGATTGAGTATTGATATGAATTTGTATTTTTTTCTGTTTATCATGTTTATAAAATTTGAAAAAATAATGATTTTTCCTATACAATGAATAAACATTTCTTTCGATTCTTATAGAAAATTTTAATTTTCATTTCATTAAAATTTGAATATTTTTAATTTTTAACATTCATTTAAAATAAAAATAAATAAACCATATTTATTTTAAGAGACCTAAAAATTAATAGCAGAAAGTATCATTTAGGATTATATAACAACATTCATTATATATTCAAGCAATCAACTAGTGTTTTATAATGCTAGAGACTAAAACAACTAATTCAGCTCTTTTTTTAAATGAAAATAAAAATTTATAAAATCTAAACTTAATACTTCTTATTTATTAAAAAATATATGTAATTGTATGATGATGATGATATAAAAATATTATAATGAACATATCTTTTTTCTAAATGTTTATAATTAATAATTAAGAAGTCAATTTCCATTGTAAAAAGAAAGTCAATTGTGTTTCTCATATATTATTTAATCTCCGATCTTTCTTTCTTTCTCTTGAATTTTTTGTTACGAAAAGTTTATACTTAACCATTTATATTTATAAGATCTAATTAATTAATGCACCAATATTAAAAATGGATTAATTTAGTAAGTAAAAATAATTTTATCCCAAATTTATATTTTTCTAAATATTATTCATGCCGTTAGTATTTTTTTTCTCTTTTCTAATTGCTTCTACTATAATTTTTCTCTCATTTCGTTAAGAGCAATTTAGAAGGAAAATACTTAATATAAAAGATATTATAGAATAAATTTTATAAAAAAAATATTACTTTTAATTTGAATTTTATAAATAAGGAGAGAAATAATAAAGAAAACAGAATCCAGGAAAAAGAGATGGTGTGAAAGTGGAGTAGTTCCATCCACGACTTACTTTAACAAACACTTTGGCTCTTAAAACTTCTCCTTTTGTTTAATTGATCTTCCCAATAATTATTGGAAATTGGGTTGCATCTATTGTAGCATTTACAACGAAAGAAAGTGTAATCCTCTAAGAATAAATAAAAGTGAATAAAGAAAGCGATACCATTACCAAATGTATGCCCCTGCAGTGCCACATATAAAAGAGAAACGTAGACAACTAATTCACGAGTTGGCAACCAACATCATGTTATACCGTCACCAATGACGACTTTTATCTACAGTGGTGTGTGAAGATAATTTCCGTCACTAAAATCATTCGAGTATTCGAGAAACAAATTTCTAACCGCTTTTAATTGTATTTGTTACCACCACTCTATTACAATTTAGTTTTGGAGTGTAAAATTTAGGATAGAATATATTTTTAAGTTTATACAATGAGTACCGGCAATGACATGCCGGTACGAATTCAATTATTTGGAAACCGAATTCTAGTTCTCTGAAATTTAGGATTTAGTTGTTAAAATTTAGGATTATTTAGTTTACTTTTTGTTCTTACGGATTTAGAGCTTATAACAATTTTTTTTATATTAACTTTAATAATTATTTTAGTCTTCGATTTTGTAAGCTGATATAAATGGAAATGATATTTACAAAAGATACTTTGATTCCAAAATCAGTTCTCAAATATCAAATATTATAGTATACTGAATTAGAAAATATACATCTTTTTCTAATGATTCTTTATTATTTATAGTGATGGTTATTCTAATGTGTAATAATTAACTTTTACCTTTTGTCAGTAAGGAGATATAGAGTATATGAAACCTGCTTTCTATTAGAGAGAAAATGTAAAGCACACGAAATACTACTCTTTTGTCATAGGGATGGCGTGGAATTCGAAGCGTGTAATGATGGTACTAACCGATTGGGAACTACTCGAATCCGATAACATGTCGGCCTAAACCATGACTGGAAACTTGTCAAGGTCGAGCACTACCTTGGTTGAACAGTACACTTATTCCCCAAGCTCGACTAGTCGGCAGGCTAGGAGAAGCTTTCCTAAGACCCTTGGCCGATATGTCAAAGTTTTATTCTTGCCATGAATTTATGGGGCTTTTGTTTTTAGATTGAACAGTACAAAGCCCTTGATCTAACTAATGAGGTTGGGGAGTTAAAGGGCCTTGGGTTGTTGAAGGATTGTGATTGATGTATGCCCTAGTCGGGATTTTCAAAATCTAATGGTTGGGGTCGAAAAGTCATGGTTTTCCACTCCAAAGTCTATATAATGGAGTTATTGGTCCAAGGTTTACCTTCACTTTCTATTTTTTGTGTTTGAAGTCCAAAAACTGGATTTAAGAAAAATAGAGGCTAGGTGCAAAGAGTATATCCCTGACCGAGGTAATCATGTCTTCTTCATCTCCTTTCTCTGAGTCTACTGGTAGTGTGCTTGGGGAGTTGGTCGATTCACAAGAGGACTCATTATCCTTTAGTACCAGTTTGGTGCGAGCTGATGACGCTAACACGACCGAAAACTCCTCGGATGGGACAACGTTTAGTGATCCTCCTCGTAGGATTGGGTATGACTGGGTTAGTACCCAGGTTATCGACCAATGCTCTAAGTATAAATGGCTCGAATCTTTAGAGTATTTTGTTGCTAGTGCGCCATGGTTGCTCCCGACACTGAGCAAAGGGTGGTATCTATCGAAAAAAACTCGGTCATCGACAATGTTTTCATAGCCGAGAAGGAAGTGAGTCAGATCTCTTTTATATGGATGTGTGCTTCTTTACTAACTCTTATGTTCACCTTCCCTTCGATGAGTTTACCATGGGCGTGTTACGTGTCTTGAATGTTGCACCTACTCAGTTGTACCCCAACTCTTGGGATTATGTTCTCCTTTCTCCACAATTTTTCCTCCATTATTATAGTTCTAGACCAGTCAGTCACATACGTTGGTTATCTTTGGTGAGTTAGTATAGGTCTGTCTCGTTTTCTCCTTAAATTGTTTCTTATGAAAGGTTTAAGATTGGCTTCTTCCGTGTAACCACTGAACCGACTGGCCAAAAATATTTTTTTAATGGGAATACCCCAAAATTTTCCTTGTATTGGACAAAAGACCCTGTTTGATATCTTTACTGGCCGAAGTCCTCAATGACCGATGACGATCACAAAATTTGACGTTTTTTATACGCTTTCAAGGAAATTGCCTACACAAAAAATCCTTAAGCTTTATCTTTACAATCAACGATGGGTAGATTTGAGTGTTATGTATGATTATATTTTGGTGTTGTTCTCAGCCAGTGTTAACTTTGATGAATTATTTTTGTATTTTTCAAGAATCATGGCTCAACAAGGTCCTCACTCAGCTGCTGTGTTGAGAAAAATTCACCAAGAAAAGGCGTATAGGACACGAGAGGCGGCCGCTAAGGCTGTTGTTACTAATGTTTTTGGGTCGCCTGCTGAGCCCTCTCATTGACCACCACATATGGACCTCGTCCCACCTGTGGTTGAGAAGAAAAACAAAAAGAATGACAGGTTGAGGAGGCATTCTTCTCAAAAGGACTAAGACTTTAATGCCAAAAGTTGGAACCAACAAGGGTGGGCAGTTGGTCTCCCATCACTTAGCCTTTCATAAGGGCGTCAATATCTCACCTTCTTAGTAATGACGTCTCTCACGAATCGGCCAAAGAGGTAGAAGACTTAAAAAGAAAATTGGCCGACTCCAACTCTTCTTTGAAGTTGGCATTAGAGTCGAACGCCTCTTTAAATGACAAGGTGACCACCCTGACCACAGATCTTGCGGCACAAGCCGATATTGATGATTTGAATATCAGGTGTTGTGACTTGGAGAAGAGAGACGAGGGTTGTTTGGCCAAGGTGAGGCAATTTAAAGAGAAACTTCTTGAAATCACCCAGGAACAATTACAGGACATAGAGGTTATAAAAATTCTTCCTTGATACCAACTCTAACAACTCATTTCCGGTCTTCGGTCTTCGACAGCTAATACGAATGGAGGGAGGTACCTGCAAAAGGGACTTTAATGCCAAAGTCAATTCTTTAATATTAGAGATTATAGTTTAATGGATTAGAAAGCGTACCTCTTTATCTTATGACCCTTTGTTATTTATAGTGATGGATTTTCTGACGCGTAATAATTAACTTTTATCTTTTGTCAATAGGGAGATGTAAAGTACACGAAACCTGCTTTCTGTTAGAGAAGAAACGTAAAGCACACAAAATAATACTCTTTTGTCAAAGGCGTGGCGTGAAATTCAAGGCGTGTAATGATGGTACTAGACCAAGAATTGCTCATCTTCAAATGGTACCTCCTCTCCCCCACCTAACAAGGCAACTTGTTTAGCTGTTGTTGCTTCAATCATCGTCCCTCTAACTACGGTGTCCCAAGGAAGAAGAAGAAGCCAAAACTAGAAGTTTCCAACCCAGAACCTTCAGGTGCATCCAAGAGAACTAGTAGGAATAAATATCCCCCATTACCAACCCAGAGTACTCCTGGTGTTTGGCAAGGTAGCCTAACACATCTCTGAGTACAATGCTAAGGAGTAAGTGGATGGCTTTGTTTCTGTATATAATGTTTGTGACAAGTCTGTCGCAACTCATGTTGTAGCTAGGCCTTGTAAATTGGATGAGAGAGTGTATATGAAACCAAAACCAGAAAGTTACAACTTTACCTATGTATACGATTTCCTTTTTAAAGATTATGACACAACTTTCCCTTTGATCGACTTTGAGGCTGGCATGCTGACGATGATGAACGAGCCCTGAGTCAGCTGCATCCCAGCCTTCTTAAAGTGTTTTGAGATTCTCTGTGGGCACCTCAGCTTTGAGCCTTCAATAAACATTTTTATGTACTTTTACCTAGTCAAATCCGGCAAACTGGTTGCCTATGTCTCTTTAAGTGTCATGTATGACAACTCCCTTTTTACCCTGTATAGCTCCTCATATAAGTTTTTCAAAACAAAATTTTTTAAACTCTGATGTCACTCGAAGGATACGGAGAAGTGCCTCTTATTCCATCCCGACTCCACCCCTCGGTTCCCGCAGTACTGGCAAAAACCCACAAGGTTTAAGAGTAGGGTTGAGTACCTGCTTACCCTAAAAGAGAGGGAGGTGGTTGATGCCATTAGGCAACTTCCTCGCCCTATAAATAGCAGGGCACTCCTCACCCTCCCATTCGTCGAAGACCCCGACACGTTATTCCTAAGTATGGTTTACTTTGTGTATATGACGACTACTGTGCTTGTATAACTTATCTACGAACTCATTTTTCAGAGATCATAGGGAAGACGTGGACTTTAAGAAGCTTCAAGCTCAAGTAGGCAGTTGCTGTGATTTGGTCGCCTCTTTCCATAATCCTAAAAGAAAGAAGGGTGGAAATGGTTCCTCCGGCGGCACCACCACGCCCCCTACTCCTCCTACCACTGCTAACGTCGTCCTAGATCTGACTCCTCCAGCCGTGATCCTTGAAGTGATAAATTTCGAGGCCTCTTCTGATGCCCAACCAACTTCTCCTGAACCGACTATGCCTTGGCCTCAGCCTCACACCTCTACTGTCATCAAATCTTCCTCGTCGAGCCAATCCTCCCGAGTTGTCGGTCCAAGTCCTAGGCTGGACCATATGACCATCATCGTTCCTGGCCTCCAATCAAATTGGCATGTTAATATGAAGGCTAAGGATTTACTTGGTGTTTATGCTCATGATGCCGAGTTGATGGAGAAACTCGACCTTGAGGGTTGTCTTGACTCTGGCGAAGTCATGTTGAGGATGTGCTCAGCCATCATACAACACTTTCGTGTTGCTGCTCGGGTTTAGTTAGACTTGTTGAATAAGAATGCTAATATGTAGAAGCAAGTCCAAGAGCTTCTCGAGGAGAAGTCGGGGAGGGAATCGACCTTCGCTGCTAAAGAACTGCAACTCCTCCACTTTCAAGGGTCATGGCATTGCCTCGATGCCGAACTTGTACACCAAAAGGAGGAATTGGTTTGCGCTGAAGGAGCCTTGAAGGAAGTTGAGAGCCAAATGGGTGGCTTGGAGAACGAGGTGGCAGAGCTTGCCCAAAAAGAATCTCGGTGGAAAGAGCGGGAGGAGGACCTTGTTCGACAGAAGTCAGAGTGGAAGGAGGATAAAATTCAGCTGGAAAGAGGATGCGTGGACACCTACGAGAAAGGTTTTATGAAGGTGATGAACAAGCTCTCTTGTTCTCCCCTGATATGGAACCAACACGCTTTGGTATTGACAAGGAAGTCATCGACGACAACCTTTATGGATGATTGATTTTTCTGGCTTTGTATAAAGAACAATATATCTTTTGCTTAACACTTTTCTCTTGGTCGTTGACTGTTTATTGAACAATCTTTCGGCATAACTTATCAACTTGTTTTGCTTGGTTGTTTGCCTAGGTTGGTATTAGCGCTCGGTAGTACGTCACTAAGTGTTTGCTTGGCCCGAGTTTTAACTTAAGTGTTAGCTTAGTTGTTTTGGACACTCGGTTGGTGTTGTTTGTCCGATTTAACTTAAGCGTTAGCTTAGTTGTGTTAACTACTCAGTTGGCATCATTAAGCGTTTACCCAAATTGATTTTAACTTAAGGGTTTACTTAGTTTTTTATGTTGATGTCATTTAAGCGTTTGCCCAACTTAAATTTTAACTTAAATGTCAACTTAGTTGTTTCATGTTGAAGTCGTTTAAGCGTTTGCCCGACTTAAATTTTAACTTAAGTGTTAGCTTAGTTGTTTTATGTTGAAGTCGTTTAAGCATTTGCTCGACTTAAATTTTAACATAAGTGTTAGCTTAATTGTTTTATGTTGAAGTTGTTTAAGTGTTTGCCCGACTTAAATTTTAACTTAAGAGTTAGCTTAGTTGTTTTATGTTGAAGTAGTTTAAGAGTTTGCCCAACATAGATTTCAAGTTAAGTGTTAGCTTAGTTGTTTAGAGTACTCGGTTCTAAGAGTTATGAGATGCGAGAGGACAAGCAGTATAATAATTCATGTTTTATTAAATGACTCGAGTACGGGTCTTATTAAAACTTTGCTTGTCCAAACCCTCCTTAGGGAAAAAATCCAAGTCAAGGAAAGAGTACTCGTATATGTTCCTAAATCAACTATAATACATCTTAAGGTGGGTGGCACTCCATATCCTAGGTATGAGTTTTCCACCTAGCTCTTCTAATTTGTATGCTTCGTTCTGGAAGGCGTCTACCACTCGGAATGGACCGTCCCAGTTTGGTGCTAGTTTGCCATCCTGTTTATTTTTGCGAGCCTCTAACCTTTCTCCATAACAAATCACCCTTCTAGAAGGCTCGTTCTCGCACTTGGGTATTGGGTATTGTAGCGTCGTGCCGCTCTTAGCTTGGCAGCCTCCTCTCGAACCTCCTGTTCAAGTCCAACTCGGTTCTTCGGCTATCATCATTGGCTTGCTCTTGGTAGTTTGTCCTTCTCCAAGAGGTTTCTTCTAGTTCTACTGCTATCATGATGTCCAATTGTAAGTAGGTCGGTAGGGGGTCTCCTTGGTTGATGATTGGGATGTGCAATGATATCCCCACAGTATTCCTGGAATTTCTTCAGCCCACAACCCCTTCACTTGGCCAAGTTTCTTCCTCAATTTACCGAGTATGACCTTGTTCGCGACCTTCGCCTGCCCATTTGTCTAGGGATGCTTTACGCTTGATGCCAGATGCTTTACGCTTGATGCAGATGCTTTATACTGAGTTGTCTCAAGAATTGCTCAAAATTCTTGTCGATGAATTGCCTAGCATTGTGAGAAACTATGCTGTGAGGTAGGCCATGTTGGCAAATGACATTTTTTCCATAGGAAATTCTGCACCTATCGAGCTAAGATGGTGGCAATGGGTTCAGCTTCGATCCACTTGGTAAAATAGTCAATGGGTACTAATTGAAATTTCACATGTCCCTTTGCTAGTGGAAAGAGGTCGAGGATATCTATCCCCCACATGCTAAAGGGCCATGGGATCGTCGTCTGATGAATTTCCTCTGAGGGCACGTTGAAAACAACTTTTGACACTCCTGACACTTCTCGGTGTATGAGCGCTTGACAGTTGGCCAACAGTACCCGGCTCTGAGAACTTGGACAACCATGGATCTTGCACTTGAGTGCATTCCATAAATTCCCCTGTGTAGTTTGGAGAGTACATACTCAGCCTGGGCCCTAGCAAGGCACTTGAGTAGTGAGGTAGAGAATCCCTTCCTGAATAGCTCACCATCGACAACAGTGTACGAGGTAGCTTGTCTTCTTACTCTTTTTCCCTCGCTTGGTCTTCGGGAATTCATTATGGGGGTCATCCAACTCCCCCA
>Ga0209700_102242_pt1 | contig 39532 bp, 16 predicted proteins | sample SiratroredBW_FD_187528 | JGI IMG/M metagenome (GOLD analysis project Ga0209700, IMG submission 187528) | Root nodule microbial communities of legume samples collected from California, USA - Siratro red BW (SPAdes) (version 2) | ecosystem: Host-associated > Plants > Roots > Nodule | place: USA...
TTTTCCATCTCAATATATTAGGACTAATAAATAATGCCACAATGTTAGCTACATATGTCAAATATTAGAAACATTTTTTTATAAAATGAAAATTACTAAAATGTCAATGCTTCCGTTGGAGAAATAAGATTATAAGATAAAGCGTAAAACAATGAATCATATAAAGTTCAAAAGTTATATAAATAATAATAATAAAATACCAAAAATATGTAAAAGGTAAAAAGATAAATTTACTCAAATTACAATTTAAAATAAACAGCTAGTGTTTTAGTTCATATGGTTTACAATACTAGTATGAGTGCTGATAAAAAAAAATAATATCAGCATGAGTATTTTATATAAGTAAAATTTATAATAAACATGCATATATGAATTATATTCTATTATTTTTATTTGTTTTGAAAATATATTTTAATTATAAACAGTGATGAGATTATATTAAAATGTATAAGAGGTTAATGAAAATTGCTAAAAATACTTTTGTTGAGAAAAAAAAAAACTCTTACGAAAGTTCTCTTTAAATAATGACGTGAAAAAAAAATTGATACATATAATTTTCTAATTTATATAGAGAATTCACATCTCATAATTAGACCCACTTTCTGTCTAATTTTTTTGAAAATAAATTTCACACACCAGTCTGCAATTTGCAACAAAAGGTCTCGACTGTAAAAAGGAAAAAGAAAAATTCTCTCAATCATTTCAAAGTACTTTTTTTTTTGTTAACATTCTTAATTGTTTATTAATTTTAATGTACTGTATTTTTATCTTTGTCTCTATAAATTTTTATTTTTAAATAAACTACTAATAGATAAAAATAATTTTCTATCACAGCTTAAATTATTATTTAAAAGTGTAATATATATTAAAAAATATAATTTAATTATGTTATATATTTTAAACTATAAGTAATTTGAAATATGTAAACCGGAGCAGGAAGACCTAAAATTACATCTACCGTTGTTTAAGCCTTGGTTGGATTGGACCACAGTTCTTCAGTTTCGCTTCACTCCTCGCTCATAACTTTGATTTAAATAGTAAAACTATTAAATAAAACATACAGCATAACTTTAATATTTCTATTTTTAAATATTTAAAATAAAAATAAGTTTAATACTTTTGCAAATAACAAAATAAAGAGTAATAATATTTTTAATCTTTGTATAATACTCTTTCAACATAATTTAATCTCATTAATTTTCTGTTTACAGAATAATGTTTAACGGGTTGTTTTAATTTTTTTTAATTAAATTCGTTTTATCAGAAAGAAAGCAAAATCTTTAAATTTTAAAGTGAACATCGTTGCTTTTGGTATGAAATTCATAAAATATTGTTAAAAAAATATGTATATTTATAAGTTAAGAATAGTTTGTTTCAATTTATCTTTTATGCAAATATATTTTCTGTTATAATTTCTTATATCATCTTGAAAAAAAAAATTGTAAAAAATTATATGAAATTGTATGTTTATATATATTATGAGATAATATATTTTAAGTTTCATAGTTTGTGTCGAGACATTAATGATATATATAAGAATTACATTTAAAAACTACATTTTCTTTTATGCCAGATCTGGGTTGTCACCTTATACAAACTACATTTAAAAATTACAGCTAATTTGGCATAAAAGAATTAAATGTAGATAATATTCTTTGCTTTGAAACGGAAATTTTAACAAAACTACTTTTTAATCCAAATCACTACATCACACGGAAGAGAGAACTTTACCCTCAACAGTTATCCATCCCAGCTCATGAACATTACTTTTGGCAGAGGTTACTGATAATAATCAATAAAAAAATAATCAAACTCTTCTAACTCTCTTAAAATATAATTAAAAAAAAAGGAAAAAAGAGAAGTTACAAAAAACACTAGGTTAAAAAACTGTTGTGGATTGAAGCGACTAATTGATGAGGATGTCCTTTTTTAAGGACTGAAGTTTGGTTTGTGTTTGGTTTTTTGCGTGGTTAGCGTGAAAACATGCAATCTACGTAAACGGTATAGTAATCAATACACTTTGAACCAACTTTGAATAAAAGATAGTAACGGTTGGACTAAGACATGCTAAATTTGCTTACAAAGTGCCAAAAACTGAAATTTGCGTAGCGTGTATAAGAATCATTGGCATTCGTCAGTGAGAGGAAGATTTAAACAAGTGTGGTTGCACTGAGATCGATCTAGCAGTTGCAACAATGGCGAAAGTAATTGCTGTTTCCTTAGCTTTACCATTGGTAGCAGCCATTCTGATTTCCTTGGTGTTTGCTACTATAACTTGCTTGATTCAAGAAGAGCGTTCAATATACTTGGTCTTAATGGAAGGAGAAGCACTTGCTTTTCGTGAAGAAGCTTCAATGGAGAAACATTCATCAACAATGCAACCCAACAGGTTAATACACACACTTGCACCTCTCACTCCCCACACCAACAATCTCTTTATTATTATTATTATTATTATTATTATTATTATTATTATTATATATATGATGTTATGTTTGAATTTCTATTTTTTAATGATATTTTATTATACTCGTTTTCTTCAGAGTTGATACACGACTTTTTTATTTGTTTAAAAGTTTTCCTTTATGTATTTATTAAACACCAAATTATTAGTTATTTACAATTGTTTAACACTTATTGGTGTATATATATTTATCAAAACATTAAATTATTAGTTATTTACAGATGTTTATGTCAATTATTATTAATTGTTTGAAACTTACAAATATATTTTATTATTAATTAGTCAATCACAAACTTTTATGCGAATTACGACTTGTTTAATACCTAATATGTCATGTACTTATTAAATCATAAAATTGTATTTATTTATAACGTTAATCATGTCATTATATATTAATTGCCTAGTCAGTCAACACGTTTTCATGCATATTTATTACAACGCGAAATTGTTAATTTTTTTGAGTATTGATTTCTGAAAATATTTTTATAATTTTTTTTCAAAAAAACTCAGTTACTATTATTTAAAATGAATTATTTTATTTTTAAAATATTATTCTCTTAAATCTAAATAACTTATATTTTTAGCTTACTTATTTAAATTGATTCTACATATTTTTATAATTTTAAATATTTTATTTATATTTTAAAATTTTACTTAATGAAATACACTTCTGCTAGTAGTTTTCAAATACTCTTATATCATTTTTTATTTTAAGTTTTTCTTATAAATGGGCATGTTTGAATTAATTTTAGGGTTTAGGGTTTTTTCACTAAAAGAATATTACTTTACAAATAAATTTAGAATGGAAAACGTTTCCTTGTACTGACCAAAGAGTTTAATTAGCACGCACTAAAAAATTTCAAACTATTATATCTGATAGAAAAAAACGAATATGACTTTTGATATATATATAGTATCGAAAATTTATCATACAATAATGACTTTTGATTGGGTGACAATGTAAATAATCTTTATAATGTTATTGTACATTTTTTATTAATCATTTAAAAAATATTGTCTTTAAAATTTCAAAACTAATAATTTATGATTGCGTGACAATGTAAATAATCTTTCTAATGTTAATGTATATTTTTATTAATAATTTAAAACCTTCAGCTTCATAAATCAATCCTTAATTACAGACAAATTATGCTGATAATTGATCCTTTTAATCAACAAGCCTGAACATATTGTTTCTTCTCTGTCTCATCAGCGAAGCTACAAAGACACATGCAAAGCACTTGGTATCATCTCACGATCTATTGCTGCAAAGTACCTTGGATAAAGGAAGCTACAACAAACTCCACAGTTACAAACACATTATCAATGGTTTTTCTGTCCACACAACCCCTTCCCAGGTCCTCTTCTATTTTATTTAACACTAAACATATTTTTGTCCTTTTCTTAATTCTTAGTTTCAGTTTTACCCCAAAAATATTAGTCTCTTAAATATTTCTGATAAACTAAATTACTAATTTTCCATCATTTTTTAACCCTAAAGTTTTGCTTGACATAATAAATACTACATGACATGATATTTTTTTCTCCCATTTATTGTGCTTCATTAAGTTGATGAATTTAATACACTAAACTAACGAAAGAACGAAACTATTCTTGAAACCAAAATGAAAAACGTTAAACCTAACACTAAAATCAAAAAATAATGTGTCCATTTGTTCTTGTTTACGTGTGCATGGGGGTGGTGCAAAAAATTGCAGGCTGAAAGACTAAGAAGTGTCCCGGGAGTTAAGTTGGTAGAGAAAGACAGAGGAGTGAAAAGGATGACAACGTACACACCTGAGTTTCTAGGTTTACCAGAGGGAATATGGGCGCAGGAAGGAGGAGACACAAATGCTGGTGATGGAGTTGTGATTGGTTTTGTGGATAGTGGCATCAACCCTTTTCATCCCAGCTTTGCTTACGATCCCATGCTACCTTTCAAATCAAACCTCTCTCATTTTAAGGGTGCCTGCATGACGGGTCCTTACTTCCCTCCTAGTTCTTGCAATGGGAAGATAGTAGCCGCCAGGTACTTCTCTGCAGGGGCTGAAGCTGCTGCTACCCTCGATCCTTCCAAGGATTTTCTTTCACCGTATGATGCAGAGGGACATGGCAGGTATATATTAATTCATTGTTATTAACTCGGTCACACTACCTTGCTATGGCTAACTCCATTGGTTTCAGTCATGTGGCATCTATTGCTGCTGGAAATGCTGGTATCCCTGTTGTGGTGAACAGTTTTTGGTATGGGAAAGCTAGTGGAATGGCTCCACGTGCAAGGTGAGCTTTCTAATTTTGCTTTGTGGCTAATGAAGAACATAAACCTCAAAATGATGTATGACGACATTTGTGTAGCTGCGAATGATGTTTTTTTTTTTTTCAGGATTGCTGTTTATAAGGCGGTGTATCCCACCGTGGGAACTATAGCAGATGTTATTGCTGCGATCGATCACGTGAGCTTCACTTTTAAGTATCTGAAATTAATGAAGAAGGAAGAATGTTTAAAAAACAATAACTGAAATAGTTTGCATGATTTGCGCAGGCTGTCCTCGATGGAGTGGATATCTTATCCCTATCTGTGGGACTAAGGGAACCACCAGAAGACCCGATAATCTTCTTAAACCTCTTTGACCTCTCTTTGTTGTTTGCACGAAAAGCAGGAGTTCTGGTGGTGCAAGCTGCAGGGAACAACGGTCCCAAATCTTCAAGTGTAGTGTCATACAGTCCCTGGAGTATCGGTGTTGCCGCTAGCACCACAAACAGAAGCTACCCTTCTTCACTTGTACTTGGAAATGGCTCAATACTTAATGGCGTGGGACTATCAGGTACTTCTGTCTCTCAATACAATCTTATTACGACCTATATTTTGTCCATTTCTAGTGCTCCAAATGATCTTAACGTATGAAATTCTCACCTACAGAACCAAGTTTTGGAAATGGATCACTTTGGCATAAGCTTGTTTTAGCTAAGGATGCAGTAAAAAGAAAAGGAACAAGTCCAAAGACTCAGGAGTACATAGAGGAGTGCCAACATCCAGAAGCTTTTGACCCTAATATAGTGTTGGGAAGTATCATTATCTGCTCCTTCTCAACTGGCTTCTATAACGGCACCTCAACTCTTGCTGCTATTATTGACACCGTGAGGGCTCTAGGAATGGAGGGCTTTGTTTTAGTTGCGAAACCAAGCTATGGTGATTTTATTGCAGAGCCAATGCCTTTTGCTTTTTCTGGTATTTTGATCCCTCATGCAGATGACGCCAAGGTAAGGGAGGGCTTAGCATTATTATTAGGAAAATGGCACTGTTTCAAAAAACTTCCATTTGACACTTTTATTTATTAATATAATATTATATATAAATAAAATAATAATATATAGCAGTGTGAAAGTGTGAAATGGTGTGCAACATAAACAGTGTTGTTAAAATAACATCACCCTTATTATTATTATTATTATCTTTTCATGTTACTTAATCTTTGAAATCAGATAAGCAGAAGGCTGCTTGAAATTGTAGGTTATATTACAATACTATGAAGCACAAACAAAGAGGAACAACAAAGGAACTGCCATAAAATTTGGTGCTTTGGCAGCTGTGGGAGAAGGAAGACTTGCCTCTTTCACAAGGAGAGCGCCAATGGTCAGTAGATTTTCTTCAAGGGGTCCAGATATCATTGACATCAACAAAAATCATGCAGATGTACTTAAACCTGATATTCTTGCTCCAGGGCACCAAATCTGGGCAGCCTGGAGCCCCATCAGTGCCTCAGAACCTTTGCTCAAAGGTACTTTTCTCTTCTTTTTTTCAAAACAGGTTCTGAAATGTAAGTAGGTTATTCTCTCCTGTTACACACACAACATAATCCTCTCTCCCTCAACTCTGAGTATACTCTTGGCATCTTTGATGAAAGATAAATGCAACACACTTTGATCTTTTGAACAAACTTTTTATCATAGTTCAAATGTATTGGAAATTACTAAATTGTGTGTCTTTTCTTTTAGTAAGTCTTACGTCCTGATTCTTAGTTTGCAATAGATTTCACTATTAGTGGATCATCTATTAAAAAGAGTTTGTGGGTCCTTGGGTCCAATCAGTACTTCAAAAACCAAATTAGTTGAGTTGACAACTCAAATTTCATTGAAGACTCTTTTGCTACCAACTCATACAGGGAACATGTTTGCAATATTATCTGGTACCAGCATGTCCACACCTCATGTGGCTGGAATAGCAGCACTGATCAAGCAACACAATCCGTCATGGACTCCATCCATGATAGCCTCTGCGATCTCTACAACAAGCTCAAAGTGTGACAATCTTGGAGAGCCGATAATGGCAGAAGGATATCACGTCAACAGCTTGCTTCCCGCCACTCCTTTTGACTATGGCTCAGGCTTTGTGAACCCCAATCGTGCCGTTGATCCTGGTTTGGTACTGCCATCAGGTACGTAATTACTTGTTTAGTGGCAGAGCCAGAGAACTCAATGCTTTATCAGCTTAGTTCTTTTACTCAAAGCAACCTCAGAATTGTTCATTGGTACCAAAACAGAATATGCAGACTTCATCAGCTTCTTGTGCTCTTTGCCGAACATAGACACGGGTAGAGTCGTTGCAGCTACTGGAGAGCAGTGCAATAACCCATTTCCCAATCCATTCAGTCTAAACCTTCCTTCAGTTACAGTATCTGCACTAAGAGGGTCAGTTTCTGTGCGAAGAACTTTCATGAATGTGGGGAACACCACAGAGACGTACTTGGCCTCAGTTCTCCCTCCAAATGGGACTAACGTGTGCCTCTATCCAACTTGGTTTACCTTAACTCCCCAAGGAATGCAAGATTTGGAAATACAATTCAGTGTGGTCGAACCGATGCAGAATTTTACCTTTGGTGAGATTGTTCTGACAGGAAATCTAAACCACATTGTACGAATAACATTGTCCGTGTGGGCGGTTTCAGTGTAATGAAGATCAAATTTTCAATGTCAGGTTTAAGGTTGTTAAGTTCGGTTGGCAATGCGTTCTTTTACAAAAGCAATTATTTCCAATCTACCTAAATGGGAACATTATTTCCAAAAATGTTACAAATATTTTAGTTTAATTTCGATATCATGTTAAATGTAGAAAATTTTGCATTTTCAACTTATTAGAAATCATGTTATCCATGAACTTTAAAATAAATTGTTACAAAAGTTAATAATTTTTTAATTACATAACAACGTAATACACTGTTACAGTATTCTAATCAAGCTTTGTTACATCAGAAGTTTTCTTTTTTAAAAAAGCAGCTGTTTCACAGTTTTCTCACAAGTCATTACTAACTTCTCAACCTGTTGAGATTATTTAGTTTAGTTTAAAACTTATCTTTTAAAAAATTCATACAACAACCACACCTTTCTAATTAGGAAGTTTGTCAGAATATTTTATTGTAGATTATGTTTATATTTTAAAAATATATATTTAAATATGTATTCATAACATTGAAGTATAAGATCTTCTAATACATTAATATGAAATTAATATTTTTTTAATTATAAATATTTACGCACAATATTAGACTCACTTTGAATATGAAGGGTGATCCTTGGATGAGTTTAAGCTCAAACTCCATCACACCATCAATTTGTAAAAATGGGATTAAGTTCAACCTACTCTGAAGCTCACTTAAAAGCATCCACAATGTATATTCACTCTAATGGGGCTTAATTAAACTCATGGTCCTAAAATCTATTTATTTATTAATTTAAAATATCTACTCTACGGATAATCTATTATGGCATAAAAAAATTTAGACAATGGTTGCTTGTACGACTGAGTTTGCATAATTAATTTAACGTTGTGTATTCCGATAATAAACTTTATTAAGCAACCTTATTGAAAATATTCTTCTAGATTAATCCAGTCCATTTATCGCAAAATATGTGCATTTTTGGCTTTTGTAACTGAACCTTATTGAGCATAATCAGACAAGAGTAATGGTAGCTTAAGAGATAAAACTGGGTCGTCTGAGAGCAAATCACATGGAAAGTAATAACGCCTATGAATGTAGTTATAAGGGCACGAACAGACCTATTATTGAATAGGAATAATGAACAAAAAAAAATGTAACAAATTACAGTGACAAGAGTTAATTACAGTCAAGATTAATAGAAACAAGATTAATAGAAAAAAGATCAATCTGTCCTGCACATACAATCTTTACACCTAGGATACCTGTAAACACTTCTGGCCTTTGGCCTTGTCTGTACATGTTTAGTTTGCCTAACTGCTTTCCTCACTCTCTGTTCAAAAACACGCCACTCTATAGTGGAGTTCTTCCTAAATATATCCGCTAGCCTTCGTTTATTTGGACGTATTGTTGGCATTCTTCCACCACCATAATATATTCGAAACCCAGAGACCAAAGATGATAGCTGACTTCCAGAATCAGTCATGGCAAATGCATCCGAAGCAGTGCAGCCTATGAAGTCTAGTGCTGCTAACTACAACAGAGACAGCTTATTGTCAATCATCAAGAGAATAACCAGCAGAACCAAAACAAACTCTCTTCTTTTCAGTAATTATTATGTTCTCAAAATGAGAGATGGAGCCGGTTTCAACGCTCAAATGAGGTCAAAATATGAATCATACCTATTGAGAGAGATAAGCAAGTATTCACACTAAAATAATGCACAAAATTGAATAATAAATATGAAGAGCAATTTTCAAAGGATATGGATACAAGATTTCTAGAAGGAAACTAATATCAATTATGTGATTTTGTGTTTATGACATAATCAAATTGTCATCAATTCAATTTATTTTATTTTTATAACAGAATCAGATTGTAATATTTTTATTTGTTTTCTTTCTTTAACTATATCTATGATGGGTATATTACTTGTATATTCAGCCATTTGTTTGTGCTCTTAATGAAAAAACAGAAAAAATATTTTCATTCTCATATCTTTTGTTCATTTCTTCATTTTATAATATGATATTTATTTCATAATAGCAATGTAAGGCAGAGAGGAAATCAAAATACCTTGCAAGGAACTCAATTATATTTATGACATCATTGATGTAAATGAAACAAGAATGAAAGTAGCATCATGTTAGTAACAAACCTGAGAGGAATAGTTAGCAAATGGTTCAAGCTCAGTTGAAGAAAGCAAGTTCTCTTTGGTGACTAATTTAGGGTACAAGCTGGTCAAGGCAACCAATCGTGAGCGACCTCCATACAAATTAGAACCAGCTATAAATATGTGTGTTTTGCGATTGAAACCAAGAGCAGCAAGCATAAGGATGGATTCTTCCGGTGTCAAAGGACATAGGCCTTCAGACCTGAGCTCAGAAGGAGAAGGTAATCTGCGTAGAAGATTTCAATTGTTTTTAATGAGTAAGGCTCTTTTCTTCGTAAATTAAAATTGATGTTGCTAAAAGATAAATATATAGACCAAGTTTTTCCAGCCGTAGCATAAGGAGGGAAAAGTTTCAGATGGAAAGAGATTATGATGCATACTTTGTAGTCCTCTTCAGCAGTGACAATGCAGGAAAATGGATTTCACGATATGCTTCCAATTCTTTCCTCTCTTCTTCACCTCCCCCAAATTCACATAAAGAATGAGCTACCATGTCAATTTCAAATCTGAGGTGCAAAGCTAGGTATTTGGATGCTTTCTTGGTATTATTTTCACCTTTCTCCTTAATTGATTCTGCAAATGGGCCAACAAGATAATGGTCCAATGTTCCATCGAGACCTGAATGTTCACGTAATCTTTTAAGAAGCAAAGCACCAGTTTCTTGTATTCTGGGAACAAATTGCAGGGCATGAAAGTTACATCTGCAACGAAGTCTCTATATGAAGTTCCCCAATTAGGAAGAGAGCTTCAGATAAAAAAAGGAGAGAAAAAAAGAGCACTGAAGGGCTTGAGTTCATGAAAATTATATTGTATATTTTATGCTTCAAAGATCATTCACCTGCAGCTCAAATGGGATTGGATCAAATGCCAAGCGATTCCCAAATCCCACAAAGTGAACAACTTGATTTTTAAGTATAATCGGTAAGATGCGTTTCCGGTAAAAACTTGGCTTAGCCTCCTTCTCCATGTCAACATCTGTCACCTGGAAGAGCATTCCAACAATTAAAATAAAACACGACGAAAATAGTCGAGTTTAATCAGTTTACAAGAGGGGCTATGAGGGGGCTAGGGTGTAACTTACAACACTACCGATTGCCTCCAAGTCCAAAGATTGTAGCTCCATAGGAAGTTCCCTCACTATCCGAATATCAGGAGTCAAGTAGTTAATAAAATGCTCCTCCTGATAGATATCGCTGAATTGACTATGAAATTATACAATAAGCAATTATAAGTTATGTTGACAGATTCTCAACATCAAGAAAGAACGCCCATGGACGGCAAAAGTGGCATTCAAATTATTCAAGACAGCAAACTATCAAATTGCGTATTCAACCTGTGCTCAAAATTACTCATAATATCAAATAGATGGAAGGCGAAGAATGAGAGATAAGACAGCATTACCTCACATCTCTCCATACACTACTGTACATAAATTTGGGAATGACCAAAGTTGAATTGAGTAACCGTGCCACAACAACGGCATTACAAACCTGTTGCAATCAGAACCAACATTAATGACATGCAAAGCATTTAAAATAAAACTTACTCTTTCCTACATTAAGTCAATGAAAATTGAAAACCCAATCAATTCAGAAGCAGCAACATGAAAAAGTCTAACAAAGAATACTTACAGCTACTCGTTGTTGATTGATCCCACCATTTGCAGTAACCAAAATGTATCCATTCTTTCCCTCTATTGGAGTACAAAATAAGAGAGCCGTGAGTAACACCCTGAACATTTTTTTTTTTCCTTTTGTAGTAACACTAACACTTACATAGTATAAACAATGGGTTTAATATGTCAACATTGTTATAGTAATTATTGTGAAAGTCAACAAACTTATTGTGCAAGTATACATTGTTAGTGCATTCTAATTAAATTCTAAAAACAATTGCTAAATTTCAACCACACATACCATTAGGTTCCCAATTCCGCTGATCAGCACAGGGTCTCCAAGCAGAAGCAGGAACGAAGGGTTCCTGCCACAAATCTTTTGGTTCACGTTTATTCTGTCACATTGGGCACAATAAGTCAGAGTTACGAAAACCTGATCAGCTATATAATAAATTGAAATCACTTTATAACCTTATGGCATATAACCAGAAGAATTATAATCGTCCAGAACTGTACACCCAGTGTTCATCCAGAAAGTTAGCCACATTTAAGACACAATTAACCATAACTACCATTAGGTATTTCAAGAACCTCAAAAACTATTAATCACTTGTGAGGATGTTTAACCATTAGTTCTCAAATACAAAGTGATTATTGTATATACACATTGGTAAAATCAACCGCCATCAGATATCTTAATAATCTCCTGACATTATTAACCATTATTGAGACATATTTAAATATCAGTACCAAAATATACATTCACTAACGAGTAAAGCAAATCTCACCACCATTAGACATTGCAAAAACCTCACAACATCATTAAGCACTTGCAGTGTTCACGATATTGGACGACAGAAAAATATCAGCAACACAAAAATCCTTTACAAAAATATATTGAAAGCCATAAGAGGTTATGGTGGAAGCATTGTGGACAAAAAATATACAATATAAATATAAATAAATAAATGCAGACATACAACTGTAATGCAAAAAATAATTAAAAACAACCATATAATTAATAACAATAGCTAGTCTAGAAATTCTTACAAAAAAAATCAAAGCAAAACACTACCAAGTCAAGTTCAAGACTTAAAATAATGACAACGAAAAACAAATATCCTAAAATTCTAATCATAAGCCTCAGTTTAGTGCGCCCTACCCTGTTTTTTTCTTTCTTTTCTGGTTTTTTACTCAACCCAAGCCCAAAAAAGGAGAAACTAAGACAACCTAATATCAAAAAGGCATGTGACAAAGATTTGAAGGCAGTAGTGCATCAATACATTGCTTGTTTTGATACCACGTACCAAAAATAGCAGGCAAAAAATATTAATACTTAACCTAGATAAACAATTCAATCTTAGTAAAATTTGAGAATTATGAATATGATTGATTACCAATACTTTGCACTAGATTTCAACACGTGGAGCAAAAAATTGGAGAAAAAAGACAGAGAAGTTTGTTATGAATATGACTGATTACCAAGTGATTTATAGCATGACACAAGGAAAGTTTTAAAACTATTTAGGTGAGAGAGAAAATCTCTGCACCCGGCAGAGATATGCTCGCATTTTCATCTTTTCTCCCCTTCATACCTGTGAAGAATTATGTCCAAAACCTAAAGGTCATAATTTCAGCCCAACAGATTATGTTCGTTACCATGGTCAGCATATAACAAGTCAATAAGACAAAATATCAAAGGTAGCAGCCGCTGCCAAGTGCACGTAACCTTTTCAAAACACGAAGAACAACTAACAGTAGTTCTCTTTTGAAGCTTTAAACCTTAAAAAAACTGATTTTCCAGCAGGAAGAAGAATTATGCTTCATCCTCCCAAAATCCATTTGCTGGCCGAGTTCATAATTATCCACTAGTGCCACGAATACAAATTAATAATTACACACAACCAAATTCATCTATCTATTCTTACCTATTTGGTAGCCAAAGTTAACCACATTAACACACATGGCTTATGGTTTTTACGTTAATCATCACTTATATATCATCCACCACTACTTCGATAATTATCCATATAGAAATCTATTTGTATACCTCAGCCAAAGCATGCGCAGCCAATGCCAACATCCTTACATAATTCCCCTTCTGTGCTTTTTTCTTATTTCTGGTCTTGTTGTTCACTTTCCCCTGAAAATATCGAAACAAACTCGTTCGGAGACAGAGAAATAAAACCGTTACAATCGTTGTATTTAGTAATAAAGCAGAACACATACCTGAAGGGAAAGTGCTGCCGAGGAGGAGCGTAGTTTAGGCTTGGGAATAGGATCGGGTGCATCGTGTTGATATTGTAAGCGGAGAAGCATGAACCAATTAACGAGGAAAAAGGAAGCGAGCAACGCAATAAGCGCCAGAAGCATTTTGGCTCGTTTCCTTCGAAACCACGAAGAAGAGTGGGATTGGGATCTGCGGGAGCTGGAGAGGCGGCTCCGACCGAGCCTCGGAGTCCGCGAAGTCGGCGAGCACCGATCCGGGGGTTGGAGCGCGTCGAAATCGGAAGCGGATACCATTTTCCGGTTCGGGTCAGATCCGGAAGACGAGGGGTTGAAATCTGAAAGAATGTGATTGAAAAAGAGAAGAAGAGAAAAAAGTGGAAGTGTTTGTTAGGTTAGCACATAGCAAGAGCTAAGGTGGCGCCAAGTGGGTGAAGTCAAGTAACATTAAATGAATCTTGTCTTTGTTTATGTCTGTTGTTTTTATAAGATTTATGTTTTCTTTTCCTGCTTCCCTATTTCATTCAAACCAACAAAATATTATAAAGAAGGTAGTTAAGAAAAAAATGAAGTTACTCTTGAGAGATAAGAGATTAGTGTAAAAAGTAAAATACATTTGAGTGAAAAGATGTAGTTACTTATAATAGATTTCTTTGCTAAATTTTTCACTTTGAGAGTAAGTTTATTTTTGACAAAATTAGTATATTTTAGAAAACATATAGTTAGAAGCACAATTTTCATATCTTTAATATATTTTTGAAAGCGTGCTTTCATACATTTTTTTGAGGTTTTATACTTTTACAATATATAAGTTCGTATATTATACAATAAACATACAATTTAGTTCTGCAAAAATAATAAATCACGCGTACAAATAAATACTCATGCAAACTTAAATGGTTACACTTTTAACAAACTATTAAACGTGGTCATTTATAAACAATGATAAAATATTCTTTTAAAATAATAAAATCTTAAAGCGTAGAATATATATGCCGAATAATTATTATTAAAAAAAGACTACTATCAATCACATATTTAAAGTCTTATATTTTAAATAAAAAAAAAAGGATATGAATACGAGTATTATAATACCATGCACTGACTTGTCATTTATCATCTATAGGCATGTAAATGTTTTTCTTCCTTAAATAAAGAGATTTTTTTTTTTGTCAAATAACTTCAATAAATACCCTTTTTTAAAAACTTTATTATTGAAAGTCTTATTTATCACAACAGAAGTTTTATTGTTTAAAATATGTTTTATTATTTTTAAATAGAAAAATATCATGAAAATATATTTTGTAACATAAAAAAACCGATTTCTTGTTTTACACGTCTTTCAATAAAAGAAGAAATCAAGTTTGTATGTTTTTTAAAAGTCCATGAGATGAATTATGAATTAATTTTAACTATGAAGAACAGAAAATAAAGTCCTCTATTTTGCTTTAAAATATTAAAGAGTGCTATATTTTGTGACTTAATCATTGCATAACTTATAATGCTTTTACATTAATTTAAAAAGTGTTTTGAAATAATTATTTCTAATAACATATAATTAATAGATATACTTTAAGGATACATTAATTTGTTTCCATTTTGTTGAGAAAGGCAATTGCATTTAAGGGGATGCATTGCAGAGAAGAAGAAGGAAAAAGATGAGCGGGGATAGTTTTAACATTTCACCACCCCATGGGAGTGCAGCTTCAAACCATGGGGTGCAAAATGTAATAGCCCTTCCTTGACCAATACGGTATGCGGTTTGGGCCACTGCAATCTATTAATCTGCTTCTAAAAAATGAGTGAATATTAGTGTGTTGAATTTACTTAGAGGTAGGTTGGTGAAAAAAAAGAAAAAAAATCATAAAAGTGATCTAAATTAAAAAAAAAATTAACTGAACTACATTAGATCAAATGAAGAATCTTAATTCATAATTTTTTTGATTTTAATTATCAAATTACAAGTTTTAAAGAAGTTTAAACTATACTTTCGTTTGAGATTAAGAAGACACAATCTGATGTATCAGACTTTGTTTGAGACACTGTTTGAGGTTATTACAGTTGAGTAAAGCATTAAAAGTTCAAATAACTGTATTTGTCTTTATTATACAACAGTTGTCTACAGGTTAATGAGTAAAAGTCAAAAAAAAAAAAAAAAAAAAAAAAACTGGGATTTGTTCTAGTAAGACATGTCACCTCATACTTTAGTCAAGGAGTGAGAGATATGCAGACTTTTGTGTTATTTTTTTACATCACAATTATCATCTACTTGTACAGAGATAACTCTCACAGTATCACACATGAGATTCTCTTCTCTTCTATGACACAGAGCTTGCGGAAAGAATAATTTTGCCAGGAATAGTTTTTGTGTTTTCTTTCTAAAATTCGTAATTTAAGATATATATTTTACTAGTAAGCTCATTTTAAACATTTTTATTAAATGATAAAATTATTACCTGTATAAAATTTCACATTTTTAAAAACATTCAAAAGTATTAAATTTGAATTTAACTCATTTGAAATGAATGTTTTGTTTAGACAGCACAATTCAAATTTATTAAATTTTATTTTTTTATTCTGATAAAATATATCAATTACTTTCAAATGTAAATAAATAAATAAATATCAAATAATTATTAATAATTTAAAAATATTAATATTTATAATTTTTTATTTAAGCTTGACGTTATTTTTTTTCCAAAGTTTATCAAGATTTTTTTAAAGTTTTTCTTAATTGACGTTGGTCAAAATTAGTTTTTTGTTACACTGAACATAACTATTTAGGTTATAACATGGATAATGATATGGTTATTTATACAATGTTAGATTATATTTTTTTTACTTTTCAGCTAACGTCAACAGAAAAAAATCTCTTAATTGACATTAGTATAGTTAATTTAGTTGAAAAAAATTTCAATCAATTTTAGAAAAAAAATCAAACAAATTATTGAGAATCAATATTGATAATAAAAAACTCATTACAAACATCAACAAAAGTATAATAAAGACAAACTTTAATTAAAAAATATAGTTTATATATGTAAAAAAAAAAAAAAAAAAAAAAAAACAGTGTCTCCAAATTTGGTCAACAAAATTCTAACTAATATCAAGTGAAAAAGAAAAGTCATCTATAAAAAAATCCTAACAATTTAAATTAATAGATAACTTCTAATAAAATACACATAAATTTTATAATATGAAAAATTGTAAATTTTTAACTTTTAGACCAAATTTGAAATTATCTATTTTTATACTGTCAGACACAATTCTAAAATTTTAATTTTTTTTCTAAATTTTCCTAACTCGAATATATTGTTATGAATTTAAGGTAGGTTGAAAGGTAGATAAAATTAAATAAGATGGAAAAATATATCATTAAAATAACTCATAAACCTATTTATTCAAGATTTTAGATTGAAAAAGGGTGTTTTGAATATTTTAGTTTCTGATTCTTTAGTGTCAAATTTCTTTATTATTTTTTTAAAAAAATCTAACTGACATTTATTTAATATCAGCTTTAAAAGTTTATTTTCATTTCATAAAAAGTATAATAGACATATTCAATAGATTAATTAGTAAATATGTTTTTACTTGGTTAGGTTGAAATATGAGTATAATTAACTTGAACTCCTATACGTAGAGATGGTGAAATTGAATATAATATATAAAAAGGATTGATGATTTTATTATATAAAATTTGTGAATTAAATGAGATATGAAGTTTACCTGTACAACTAATTGGTGAATGATTGATAAAATATCTGTCTGTCTTTTCTTCATTTCGAAACCCACCACTTTCGTGTATCTACAAGTTGGTGAACTACTAGTCCATGTCCCACCTATCTTCTTTGTATTTATACAAGCATTAAATAAAGGCACCGTTACAAAAATTACCTAACTTTCAAATCATCTCTGCCTGAAGTTAATTCCGGCAAGGTGACAGTTACAACTTAATGTATCCATGCACATCATCATCCATCATAGTTACCTCCATTATGGGTTTTGTTTTGTCCTGTCACAGGCCACACTTTGCTTCTAACATCTATAAAATATCAAAACCATGCACATATCTTAAGACTTCTCCATGCATGCCCATTTTCATATTTGTCACATTTCAATGTTCATAAGAGAATTGTTGTACCCATAATAACAAAGATGAATGGTTTTGTTTTGGTATTGTTAGTGTATTACTAGTTAGCCTAGCTTAATTGCAGTCGGTTTCGTAGTTCTTCGGTTTTGGTAGGGTATACCTTCGTTGTTTTTGTACCAAGCACTTTTTACTATGTTTCGAGAAATTGCCACTTTATTTTCCCTTTCTTTTCGTTTTGTTTTAATTAAAGAAATTTTTAGTGTCCACTTTTCACATAATCATGTCCTAAAAATAACAACTTTTTTATGCTCTGACCCCACTCCCACTGTGAGTAACATATGGAACCATTGTGTAGATTGCACAACCACACAAACCTTATCCAGTGATTTGGTCAATATTAACGATCAATGTCTTAATTTTTCTCTCGCTAATGATTCCAAAGATGATAATTTATAAGGTCTTAATTATACTTGTTGTCAAAATCTGGCTATATTCATGTACAGTAGTTCTACAATTTTCTACTAATCTTCCTATTTTTTGTGATGACGCGTTTGAGTTAATGATCATGATAACACCCATGCTCAAAACACATAGTTGCATTGAAGAGCTTTTTTGTTGTTGAAGAAACCTTATTTTAAAATGCTAAATTAATTTTATATAGCTGAGTTCTTTTTAAACATATAAGCAACTTTAGATTGGCTATGTTAATGGACCATAATTTCAATTATATTGAAACAAAATGGGTGTCGTGCGTTGTAAGTGTAAATGATTATTATTAGTTACGAAAAACAAGTTGCCTTTTTATGACCAACACATCAAACCGTCCAAAGAAACATTCAAGGTCAAGGTACCCGATGGGTTTTATTTACATTCTTAATTAGCTGTCACATTTTATTTTTTTTCTAAACAAACTCTACCACTAAAATGAGATTGAAATGAAATTTAATGGGTTTTTATAATCTTTTTAATAAAATCATGGCATCATTTCATGCTAGATAACAAATAACTTTTCATAATTGAATTAAACATCCCTTTCTAACTTTGAAAATGGCGTAATTAGGTATTATCTCAACTAATGCACTCTCAAAATCCAATATATCCTTTCGAACGAGCTTTTTCATACTAATTTTAAAAAATAAAGTTGACGTTTTATAAGTTAAAAAAAATTAAGCAAGATATAAATTAAAAATAAAAATTTTCAATTTTAACTTTATTATTTTTCCATAAATTTATATAAAAACTCCTCTAAATTTGTTCTGATAATAATATATTGAAGAAAAAGGTGTGAGCCGGACACAAAACGTGACTAGGTGGGGTGTTCCACGTGGCCCAATCCCGCGAATTTAACGCACTCTCCACGCGGAATACATTACGGCGTCGTTTTATCCGTTTGTTGATCATATTTCTGACACCAACCTTGTCCCTCTCACTTTTATGTCCGGCACGTTCTCTATGAGCGCGTGAGTCCCACTCTTTCATCTCTCACCAAAGAATGCAAAAGTAGCCGTTGGAGGAGCCCACGTGGCAGCTTGCCGACACGATGTTTGGATTGGAGTCCACATGCTGAGCTTATTCGATCTTTCTTTCTAAATATTGCCAATCATTTTCACAAAATCACATACATGGTTAATTATTAATATTTAGCAATATTTTTCACAAAATCTCACATAAATAAATATTAGTCGCAAATAAAATAAATACTATGACAGTGGTGCACGGGGTGTAAGAAATAAATAGAACGAGTTTAGATATAGTTGATTCAGTGTTGTATTGTTCGCCTGTAACGTAACAAGTAAGCTCCAACACCGTCTTTTATTACCCCATCTCTCTCTGTCTTTTCTCTCTCCTTCTTGCACCTTCCATGGAAGCCAATCTCAATGTCAGTGATCTCCTTAGATAGTTGGTGTGTTGGGTAGGAAAAGCCTTCAAAGTGACGTGTCTTCTAAGGAGGTTTCACCGCACGGTGGTGGCGGAATCTTCTTGCTTCGTTCCCTTTCGAAGATATCCGAATACCCTTTGATTCAACTTCGGATCTTCTCTCTGATTTCCTTTCATTGGTGGGTTAGAACTCACTTGGGGTTTCCCCTGACCCAACTGTGTGTGTGCGATAACTGAAAACTGCAACCTTTTTTTTATTTCTATTCTTGAACAAAAAAAACAAGCTTTTTATATTTGTTTCTCCGTTTTAGCCCAAGAGGAATTAAATCTGTTGTTGTAGTAAAGGAAACGCTTGATAAATTACTCTGCTTTTGGGTGTCTATAATTAAGGGTAGATCAGAGAATGGTAAGAAAGTTCAAACAAAGACTAGGAATTAGTTATAATTATAAGTAATTTGTGTGAATTTTATGGAGAGAAAAAAAGTCTCTTCTTGATAACTTTGCTTGTATGGAGACCCATTAGAATTAATTTCGACACGATTTTCACTGAATTACCTGTGTTTTTTTTATCTACCCTTGTTTGTCACTCGTTTCTTTTGATTGTTTTACAGGTGTAAAGAGTGTGTTCTTTCTAGAGGGGAAAGAAAATGGCTACACTTGAAGATATTGGTGTTGCGGCTGGGTTGAACATTTTGAGTGCTTTTATTTTCTTTGTGGCATTTGCTATTCTGAGGCTTCAACCTTTCAATGATCGTGTGTACTTCCCAAAATGGTACCTGAAGGGTCTAAGAACAGATCCTGTTCATGGAGGAGCATTTGTGCGCAAGTTTGTGAATTTAGACTGGAGAGCATATATCAGGTTTTTGAATTGGATGCCAGCTGCACTGAGAATGCCGGAGCCTGAACTTATTGACCATGCTGGATTGGACTCTGCTGTGTACTTGAGGATTTACTTGATAGGGTATGCATGAACAATGAGTGAATCCCACATCAGCTGAGGAGAACATGATCCTGATGTTTTATGTTTCTGTTATGCAGACTTAAAATCTTTGTTCCTATAGCATTCATGGCATGGGCAGTTCTTGTTCCTGTCAATTCCACAAGTACCGGGCTAGAAGGCGCAAGAAACATAACTTCCAGCGACATTGATAAACTCTCTATTTCAAATGTTCATAGTGAATCTCAAAGGTTTCATCACAATCATCCTGAGCTATTACTGTTTTTGCACTTTTGCTGCTGTATCTTCATACTATTTAGTAAATTAGTTTGTAATCCAAAGCACTACCTGCACTTAAAGATGCATTGTTGACCAAATATATATGTTTTATTAATGTTGAGTATTTAGGTCTTCTCTTCAACTTTTGCCGCTGCATCTTCCTGTTATTTAGTATTAGTTTCTAATCCAAAGTACTGGCTGCATATAAAGATGTATTGTTGACCAAAATATATATAGTTTAACTATGTTGAGGCTTTATATCTAGTGTTCAACGTGGTGCAACCCTAACATACAATGGAAATCTTAACTGTTCTAAGATTCCGTGATTATATCTTAATTATTTTTGTTCTTATCAGAATCTTTATCGTTATTTCTTCTCTTCTCCTAATTCCTTGATTATATAATAATTTCTCTTTCTTCCCATGAGAATCCTTATCATTACATCTTAGATAAGATACTTGCTTCTCCATTTCAATTATCAGCATTTCATTTTTTTATGCATAATCTCACTTGTTAAAAGTTATGAAGTTACTGTTATGGTAGTCCATGTCAATCTATGGTTGTATACTTATTATACAATTTTGTTTTTGCTTTTTTTAAATTGTTATTGTTATTATAACTGTGTGCTCTACTAAAGTTTTGTATCCTACCTCAGGTTTTGGGCACACATTGTAGTTGCTTATGCATTTACCTTTTGGACATGCTATATTTTACAAAAGGAGTATGAAAAAGTTGCCGCAATGAGATTGCAATTTCTTGCTGCAGAAAAACGCCGTCCTGATCAATTTACGGTAAATTTGATCTTTCTCCATTTTAACAAGGAACTTTTCTTTGTATACCACACTCTCTTTTTTGAGTTTGGGCAGCTTTGAGATTGAAAGCAATGAAACTTTGATGTTTTATTTCTTGTGTCAGAGGCGGTACGCTACTTAGTCATTTTTTTCTAGGCTGACCTTGATCGTCATGATCTTCCTTACTTTACGATTCTGTAGAATACTAGTGAGGAGTTGCTGGTCATAGGCAAGCATATTAACATGCTGGCTATCTGTGGAAGGTGTATAAAAAGGGTCTAAGAGCATATTAATAATGGAGGGATGACTGTTATACTGCTTTTGAAAGAGTTGTCCAATCCATCATCATTTTTATCTTTTAACAAGTTTTGGGAAATTGTAGTCATGGACCAAACTGTTACACCAGTTACGTGTTGGCATTTAGATATGAGATATTTGATCAATCATATTTTTCTTACAGATTTTTTTTTTTTTTTCAGGTGCTCATTAAAAACATTCCACCAGATCCTGATGAATCTGTGAGTGAACTTGTGGAGCATTTTTTTCTGGTCAATCATCCGGATAACTATCTTACTCACCAGGTTGGTTCCACCTTGTACACTGTACTGCCACAATGTTTTGTTCAAACTTAAGAATTTAAGATGCATTGAGCGATGATTTCTAATTTGAAGTAAATTTGTTAATGATCTCGTTGCTTCTTAAATGATGTATATGAAACATTGAGTACTTTATTAACTAGATCTATTAGGAAAATGTAATTTTTACCTTGCATTTGGCACTGAGGGGAAAATAGTTTGTTTAAGCTTATTTTTTGTGACATTATCGCAGGTTGTTTATAATGCAAACAAACTAGCAAAGTTGGTTAAAAAGAAGAAGAAGTTGCAGAATTGGCTTGTATATTATCAAAACAAACTTGAAAGAACCTCAGAAAGACCTCAAGTAAAGGTATGTAATTTTAATCTGACATGCATTCAGAAGTTTGTCATAACTATCTTTATATTTACTACAATCTTTCTCTCTTATATGTTTTTTACTAGACTGGTTTCCTTGGTCTTTGCGGAAAGAAAGTAGATGCTATCGATCATCACAACACCGAAATTGACAGATTGTCAAAGGAAGTAAGTACCATTTGTTTTCTTTTAGGAGTTTTTACCACACTGCATGAAAATATTTTTTAATATGAACTCATCTTGCAAATGATATATTGAACAAATTATGCAAATAATTCTTACACGGGAATGAGATGTTAATTTTTGGAATTCGTTTAACAATGATTCAAATTTATTGCGTTCCACAGATAGGTTTAGAGAGAGATAAGGTCACCAATGATCCCAATTCTGTGATGCCTGCTGCATTTGTTTCGTTTAAAACACGATGGGGTGCTGCAGTTTGTGCACAAACCCAACAAACCAGAAATCCAACACTGTGGTTGAGTGAGTGGGCTCCAGAGCCACGTGACGTCTATTGGTCAAACTTGTCGATTCCTTATGTTTCCCTCACTGTTAGAAGGTTGATCATAGGTGTTGCATTCTTTTTTCTCACCTTCTTTTTCATGATCCCAATTGCAATTGTACAAAGTCTTGCAAGTATTGACGGAATCCGGAAAAGAGCACCATGGTTGAAGCCTATTATTGATGTGTAAGTCTGATCTCACAGTTGTACATCTGAAGATATAATTCCATCCACATGCATCCCTAGAGGGTACTTATTTGAATTTACTTTATTGTGCAGTCCTATCATTAAGTCATTCATTCAGGGTTTTCTACCTGGTATTGTATTGAAGCTTTTTCTCATCTTTTTGCCAACAATATTGATGATCATGTCAAAGTTTGAAGGCTTTGGATCTATTTCATCTCTGGAGAGAAGATCAGCTTCTAGATACTATCTTTTCAATTTTGTTAATATATTTCTTGGGAACATACTTACCGGAACAGCATTTGAACAGCTGGACTCTTTCATTCACCAATCCGCCAATCAGTAAGTCATTCAAGATACAAGCGTCTCTTTTGCCTTTTGAAAATCATTTACTCCCTCTGGTTCTTATTGCAAGACTTTTTAGTTTTTTGCTATTTGAGAACAGCGATGTTGGTGCTCTTAACTGATAAATATGGTTGCTTTCATTACTCCAAGATCTTGTCTTAATTTACACCATGTCAATATGATAAAAAAAAAAATTCTATATTCATGTCAGATATCCTATAACAATCGGCACTGCAATTCCTTTGAAAGCAAGTTTCTTCATCACTTATATAATGGTTGATGGATGGGCTGGTATAGCTGCAGAGGTTTTGATGTTGAAACCGCTAATCATATATCACTTGAAGAATTTTTTCTTGGTGAAGACCGAAAAGGATAGGGAGGAAGCTATGGATCCTGGGAGTATTGGTTTCAACACTGGGGAACCTCGAATCCAATTGTACTTTTTGCTGGGTCTAGTCTATGCTACAGTGACACCTACTGTTCTTCCTTTCATAATAGTTTTCTTCGGGCTGGCCTATGTTGTGTTCCGTTATCAGGTAGTTCAGTCACCAAGAACTGTATTTTACATGTGATGATTGTGTAATTTGAGCCCCCTATTGTTCTTGCCATACATATAAGTGAAGCATCTACTTTCTAATTGCAGATAATCAATGTTTATAATCAAGAGTACGAGAGTGGTGCAGCATTCTGGCCTGATGTACACTTTCGTATCATTCTTGCACTGATAGTGTCACAGATAGTTCTGATGGGACTCTTAACCACCAAAAAGGCTGCTTCATCAACTCCATTTCTAATTGTACTCCCAATACTTACCATATGGTTCCATAGATATTGCAAAGGCCGGTTTGAACCTGCATTTGTTAGATATCCCTTACAGGTACATCAATTAATCATTCTTTCTTAGGACTACTAAATCTCAAGCATTAGCTAAATACCATAAATAAAATGATGCTCCGTTTAGTACTTTATCATTTTGCATGTTTCTTCATTCATATCCCTGATCTTACTCAATTAAAATATCAATATTTTGTGGTTAGCCTAGCCTTCATCACAAGTTTTCTGTCATGAAATTCTTATGTTGGTCTTCTGTAAATATGTGAACAGGAAGCAATGATGAAAGACACATTGGAACGAGCCACAGAACCTAACCTGAACTTGAAAGCTTACCTTCAGAATGCCTATGTCCATCCAGTTTTCAAGGCGAGTCTCGGCGACGATGACGACGACGACGAAGAGGCTATCAGTCTGAAGTGGGAAACTGAGAGTATTACTGTGCCCACAAAACGGCAATCAAGAAGGAACACACCATTGCCTAGCAGAATCAGTGGTGCATCATCTCCTTCTCTTCCTGATGGCATTCGAAATCAGCCAGAGCCATAAATCATGGACCAAGGAATGATATCATCGTTGTTGGAGGAACCTCAACACTGGCTAGGTTGGACGTGTGTTCACATTTAACATATCGATTTACACGTGATTCCAGCATGAACTGAGAAAGCTGAGTGGTAACAAGCTAGTGTTGGACTTTGTGATAGGCACGAACAAAGTTTAAGGTAGAGAGATTCTTTGATAATGTTTCGGATTTTGTTAATAGAGAGTTTGTTCCTATATGATGTAGAATAGTGGTTATACTTTCAAATCTGTATCTCTGGGGAATGCTGTAAATTATCGAAAACTCATCATGGTTTAAGATTCTGTGAATAATTTTCTCTCTTTACCATTGACTTTTCCTTCTGCTTCTGCAAATCTTTAACACTGAATCACTTGCTTCCTTTCTACTCAGTTTCTTCTTCAATTTAATCTTTCTATTATTCATAGAATAGGTTCAATTTGATCCCAGCTTCAAAATATTCTATTTTGAAAAGACGATTAATATTTTTTATTTAAAAAACTAAAATAACATCATGAACGTAATTTCTTTTAGAAAAAGAAAAAATAGTCGAAGCATTATTAATTCATTTTTAATCAGTTTTTAGACTGGTTCAGGTTGAGGTCAGATTTATAGCTTTTATGAATTGAACACTAATTTTCTCATTGCATTGAGTAGTCCGAATCTTATAACACAAGACAAAAAAAAAATTGAAAAACAATAAATTGGTAACTAAATAGTTCATGTATTTCAAAAGCATATTACATTAATGTGAGAGATCCTATCAAATAATTTTGATGGTTCATATATTTATAGACTTGATTTATGTGTTTGTGATATATAATTTTATAGACGTGATTTAAGTGACAGTGTGCTTGCATGTAAAGTAAAAAAAAAAAGTAAAAAAGAAATTATGAAAGGTCTAAAAGTAAAATATTTTTTAATAGTTTATTAAAATAAGATTATTATAGTGCGCAAATGTCATCTTCAAATGAAAATATCTAGCTTCTCTACTCATTTCCAATGGAAAAAATATGACAGAAGATGTATCCAAATGATAATAATCTTTCACTTCCAAGATGTAACAAAATTTGTGACAGTAATTTTTCAAGAACTTGGAACAAAATCGATTGAGACGCAAAGAACACTTTATAATGACGTGAGCAAGAAAAAAAAAAGACAAACCTTGTTCATATTTGATTAAAGTGTAGATGTAAAATTTTTAAATAAAATTATAGTTACTAATGAAGAAAGACACCAGAAGATATTTAACAACATAAGAACATGCTATTGAATGATCCAATATCAAAAAACAAAACTTTCAAAATTAGGTTTTTGGATGATACAATACAGATGTCTAATCAGTGCAATTAGTGATAAAGTTGGGTGAGACCATATTACAGAGTATAAATTTCAAATGCATACATATAATATTTAATAAAAACTAAAAGGGATATGTTAGTGGATCAATTCAGTCATCTATAAAAATCTACTGTCTAAACAAACTGAAAAAGAATGAGACAATTAAACAAATTGAAGTTTTTAAATTTATAGTTTATGTAAATAATAGGTAGAACACTACTTGAAACTCATTTCCTACCTTGACAAGCCAAATAGATGAGAAAGAAAGATACAAAAAAAGTGAAAATAGAAAAAAGAAAAAAGAGAAGAAAATGCTTACTTGACATAAAGAGACAAGTATAGCTGGGAAAGATTAGGCCATCAAGGATATTAACTTAAATTTCTTCTATTAGTGTTATGTTTAAACTAGTATCTTTCATTAATTAGAAGATTAAAGGGAAAAAGATGTAACTGCAAATAAAAAGAAAAACATCTTTTAGGTGTTTGGAACAAGAGAAAATAAAAAAAAAATGTTTGCTTGAATATTATATATATATATATATATATATATATATATATATATAAAAGAAAGAACATATAAATAAAGTTGAATTTGAAGATTATTTTAATTTGTTTTAATTTCCAATTTTTTATAATTTCATACCTTATACAATAAAGTTTATATGTTTGATTTACAAATTTTTTATACCTTTTCTTGTAAAATTTTAAAAACTTTATATATTTGAGTAATATTTTAAAATGTTTCAATTTAAGTATTTTTTATTATTATGTGTGATTTATTATTATTATTATTATTATTATTATTATTATTATTATTATTATTATTATTATGTTGTTGTTGTTGTAATATTATTTTCTAGTAATTTGTATTTTAAATATTATATCTTTAGAAAAAGTAGTTGCTTATGAATTTTAAATCTGAAATATAGTTGTATTTTGATTTTGTTTTTACATTTTTTTTCAACTTTTGACCATGTAATTTATTTTTATTTTTTTTGTTTTTCATATTTCATGTAATAAATGTAAATATTAAATTATTCTTGGAAAATGTTATAGTATTTAAAAAAATATCAATATTAAATATAAAATAAAATGTTGGATAATGTTTAAGACATTACAAATTAAAAATAAGTTAGCATTTATTAAAGGAAATAATTTTATAACTATAGTTCCGAAAAATCAATAAAGAAGTTAAAAATGTATCGGAACAATAATAATAACAGAAAGAGAAGGAAAATATCAGCGTGTTATTAAAAAACAATTAAAAACTAAAATCGTTATAACTATTATAATAGGATGAGTTTGATTTTTATGTGAATATCAATAATAAATCATGATAAAGATTATTTTCAAGATAATTATTATAAAAAAACATAAATAGATTGGATGACAAAATAAAATTATTTTTCACTGTATTTAAAATATTTTTTTATAAATATTTTTCATTCAGTACACAAATTATTATTATCAAAATATTTTTAATTAAGAAGAATACTGAAAAGTTATAAGAACAAAAGATTTAAATAAATAAATTAAGATAGGAAAATAAGTTTAGTATTTTTTATTTTATAATATATTATAAGTATTCTATTTTTATGCATTTTTTTAAATAAGAATGACTTTCTTTTTAACATCAAGGTGTTATTTTTAATTTTTTTTTTACTTTCTTTATCCTTTGTATTAATAAAAAGTTATTAATTTTATTATTTGTCATTATTTATCTGTTTAATTACTTTTTATAAAGATATTAGAAAGATTTAGTAAGAGAATTTTTTAGAGAATATAATAGTTGACAAATAAAACAATACGAAATCCCCATAATTCAAGTGTTAAATGAAAATTAATAAAGGGTAAAGCTATTTCTGCTTAAAAAAAGGAACAAACTAGAAATATATATATATATTATTTGAATGTTTAAGATAAATGTGAACAGAAGAACATAAAAATATTTATTGTCCAATATTATATTTTATATTTCCTCTAAATTTAATAACTTATGATTGTAATTTGCTTAAAGTGATCCATATATGAGTAGATATGGAAAATTAGGAACTGGAAGAATATTTTCATATGTTGGGATATATGAAAATAGAAAATTTTGCTATGATTTCCAAAAAGCCACTGAGTATATGTAATTGGTAAAATTATTTTTTGAGAAAATTTGTATAAATATTAAAGAAGAATATATTATTTCAACTAAAATTTAAATTTATTATTTAATTAAATGATAACATATTGTGCTTTTAATGAAAAAAAAAAACACTCTAAAAAAATGGTGAGAAACTTAACTAAAAAATTATTCTTTAAATAATCAAATTAAATAATATATCATTCCTTGTAGTCATATTTAAATTATTCTTTAAATGAATCAATATTAAATTAAAAAATTTCCTTTCATTCCTTATAGTCATACTCCATATTTTAAACATAATTTTGGAAAGTATTTATTCCTATTTATTGATAAAGTTCAACATCATATTAGTTATTTTTTATTAATTATATTATTATTTTTTGTATTTTCTAATCTTTATTACTCTACCCATGTATTTCAAATGGAACAGAAAAAATGGATAAAATAAAAATCTTCACAACTATTTTTTTAAACACAAAACTATGTTTATAAAAATAAAAATTTATCCTCTATTTATTTTAACAAATTTAGAAAAATTATTATCAAAATAAATATTTTTACATTAAAATAAAAAATAACATAAAAATTTAAAAATAGTATAATATAGAGACTAAGAACTTGTACAAAATATTTGAATGGAGACAAGGAGGGTATATATGTCCTTCCGTTTCACTGAAAAAAATGCAGCCTATCAAATCAAATACATTTCTAGGCATTGATAATAAATAAAAATGAATAATTGGTTGATATTTATAACATATTAAAAAAAAATCTAATAAAATAATAGTAACAGAAGCTAACAATATCCCGTCACATCCATCAAATCTAAATCATTCCAAATCCTTAATTGGAAAATATATTTCACAATTTGGAAAAGGAATATATGGTATAAGATTCTAAAATTATTTTTCACATATAATACCACTTTCCCTTTCCCAAAACAACTTTTGTCCAAGGGCAGAGGGTACAGGTTTTCTGATCCACGTGCTTAAATTTCACTGGTCAAAAGGATTTCATAGTATTCATTGTCTCTCTCTTCTGATGCAGGTAAGCCCAATGCGTTTCATTCTTAATTCCTTTCAATTATTCAACTTTTTCAACTGAACTCTGTGGTGTGGTATGTGCGCCGGTGAGTTGCATGATTTTCTCACGCAATCATGTCGTCATCGCCGTCAAAATCTATCTTTTGATTATTGATTTTTTCTCAGATTTTGTTTTCAGATATCAGTGCCGCATTGATTCCGGTTCTCAATTCCGATTGCGGCAGAGTTTATATGCTATCTATCAAAATTTTCACCTAAAGAAATTTTTGATCAGGTTTGTTTAATTCAATTGAGTTTGTGTGTTTTGTGCATGAATTCTATTTTTTTTGCCACTCCTTATGCATGCGAAGTGCTTTGGATGTTAATCTTGATTTTGTTTTGGTCCCCTTCTCGTGAATGTGATTGGAACTCTGATTTGTTTGATGATGTATTGGGAACAATGGACGTTGTTGGGTTGACTGGGGTCAACTCCATTGGGTTTGACTTTAAACGTTGGCTGGAGAGTTTTTTTTTTTTTTTTTCTTCCTAGAACCTAAATTTATATTCAGTTCTTTTTGGAATTCATAACGGGATAGGTTTAGTAAGAATGAATTTGTTACATCACTAGTCTGTGTTTCTTGTTTTTTTGATTGGTTATGGATTCTAATATGTCTAAAAACACTGCAACCTTGCTGATTCGTTATGGTCACTGAATTTTATATTGTGGTTATTTTTTGTTGGGTTTATGGTTAGACTGTCTTTGATTCTCAGCTTCCTTTGCTCTGCCTATGAAATGAATTTGTGCTGGATGTATATGTATAGGTACAGGTTTAGGAGTTGGTGTTCTGTTCTGACAATACTTGTTGCTCAGACTCTATGAAAGATTGGAATGCTAGTGCTCAGATTAATGATAATCTATATTGAAATTTTTTAATTATTTGATTGTATTTCCAATTTTCATTTTGCAGTAACAATGGAGGTTATTGTCCCCAGAAAAGAACAATCAAAAACTCCTCAAACTGAGGATAAGCCGGAGTTGTCCAGATGCTCAAAAGTTTATGGAACTTCGAAGAGAAAAGCTGAAAAAAACCCTGAGCATGGTCATAAGAAGAATTGTGCAGTAAGGGTGACTGAAAAGAAGAGGGAGGTTCGAGAAATCTATCAGTTTGATAATATAAAGCCAAAGTTAGAAGCGAAAGAAGATTCGTATTCACAGAGGACAAAGAAACTACCATGCAAGAGAAGAGATGAGAAACAAAATCTTACTGTCTCAAATAAGAAAAGGAAATATAAAGATGATTTCTTGAATGATGATTTGGAAGATGAAGAAATGCTTATTCTCTTAAAGGCAAAGTCCAGGAGCAGATCTAGAAGAATGAATAATGCGAAGGTGACCATCTTTCTCCACACCTTAAATAGATGGTAATACATCATATTTCAATAATCCTAACTGATTGTCTTGAACAGGATGTTGAAAAAAAGCCCCGAAATTGTCATCAATGCATGAAAAAGGAGAGAACACTTTTTGTGCCTTGTACTAATTGCCCGAACATGTACTGTATGCAGTGTGCTGATAAATGGTATGGCACTTTACATTTAATTAATCGATCATGCTGAAGGATTATGTGCTTGTTTGTGTAGTTTAGGATTTATCATTATAAAATAGTGATGTTTGTGACTTTTACACACAGGTACCCTGATATGACGATAGAAGAAATTGCTTTAAGTTGTCCATTCTGCCGGAAAAACTGCAATTGCAATGTTTGCTTGTGCTCAAGAGGAATGATTAAGGTTTGATTTGTTCTGTATCTACCCTAAATTAAGTTCTATAATGAAACAAACTTTCGTATATCATAATTGCATCTGCACTGATAACTTTTCGATTTCTTTTTATATCTATTTTCAGATATCTAACAGGGACATAGCTGATTATGAAAAAGCTCAGTATCTGCATTATATGATTAACTTACTCCTACCATTTTTGAAACAAATTTGTCATGAACAAAATCAAGAGGAGCAGATTGAAGCTAAAATACTAGGTTTTAATCTTCACCTTCTAAGTTTTGCGTTATTACATTGAACTCAAAATCACCAACATTAAACTCTTTTGGCAGGAAAGCCTTCTTTCGAGAAGGAAATACCTCAAAGTCTTTGTGGCAACGATGAACGTGTCTATTGGTAGGTGCCCTTTTTCTAAAGATACTAGTATGGTTCTTTACAGGTTTTATAATATCTCTGTTTTATTTACTTTTTTTTTCATAAACAGTGATCACTGTGCTACTTCAATTATTGACCTTCATAGAAGCTGCCCCAGTTGTTCCTATGAACTCTGCCTTAGTTGTTGCCAAGAAATACGTGATGGAAGCATTACACCCCGGTTCGAGCAGAAGTTCTCATATGTGAATAGGGGCTATGATTATATGCATGGTGGAGACCCTCTACCTGTGTCTAATGACTTCGGAACTTCAGAATGTCATACCAAGCTATCTAATGTGTGGAATGCGAAGAGTGATGGAAGCATCCAATGTGCACCAAAGGAGTTGGGGGGTTGTGGTAATGCTGCATTGGAGCTGAGACGTGTGCTGCCAAGTGGGTGGATATCTGAATTGGAAATCAAAGCTCGCAGTGTGCTGAAAATTTGGGAAAATCAAAACACTACTCTTCAGCAAAAAAAGGCAGCATCAAGCTACATCTCTTTGAGGAAGGAAGCCATTTCAGAGTCAAGTAACATTCAAAAAGAAGGATTGTTGCTTTTCCAAAAGCATTGGGCTAATGGCGAACCAATTATAGTTCGTGATGCCCTTAAACTGGGGACCGGTCTGAGCTGGAAGCCGATGGTAATGTGGCGAGCATTATGCGAAAATAGGGTTTCAGAGATCAGTTCAAAAATGTCAGAAGTGAAAGCCATTGATTGCCTGGCTAATTGTGAGGTTTGTCCTTGTCCATTTTGATGCCGAGTTTGAACATTTAGTCAAATTATAGCATGTATGTCTAAAATTGTAGTGTTTTCCTTTTACCAAATCTCTCATTTTGTGTGGATTGGTTGCGAATTTATAACTTTTTAAGAATGCTTTTATACCCCCAAGTATTGCATTATCATTATAAGATAACTAACTTTTAGTTTAATATGTATAAGGCATACCCTTTTAGCTTTAGATTCCTCATATGGTGGAGCTTCAACTGCCATCTTATTTCATGTTCCAAATTCCAAGTGTAATATCTTTAGCTTGTTTCTCGTGCAACATACCATATTAAATAAGTATTCACCCTTCTAAATTTATGCAGGTAGAAATCGATACTCACACATTCTTTAAAGGTTATATAGAGGGAAGAACATACAGAAATCTCTGGCCAGAGATGCTCAAGCTAAAAGACTGGCCCCCCTCTGATAAATTTGAAGATCTTTTGCCCCGCCATTGTGATGAGTTTATTCGCTGCTTGCCATTCCAAGAATACAGCGATCCTAGGAGTGGAATTCTCAATCTTGCTGCGAAGTTGCCAGCCCATGTCCTAAAACCTGACATGGGTCCGAAAACATATATTGCTTATGGGATTAAAGAAGAGCTTGGTAGAGGAGACTCTGTAACAAAACTTCACTGTGATATGTCAGATGCGGTATGCATCAAGCTTCGTTAGTCTGTGATTTGGTTGCTAAAGTAGTGGTTGGCCAAATTCTTTCATTTGAATCTTCTACACACACACACTTATACATGCATGCTCTTCATTCTTTATGAGAACTCACATTTTCGTTTGCACATTGGATTGGAAACTCAGTTTGAATTATAATTCTCAATGTTTGTTTGTAGAGAATGAGTTAATATTCCTTTCCCCCTAGTCTAAATTCATATGGTTCGAAGTTAGTTTCTTAATGTGTAACTATATTGTATGATGGTACAATATGAAAATTTGGTACTCAGGAGTTAAAAGAAATGGGGATTGCCTTTCTTTTACTTTAAAAGTAGATGCTCTAGATTGTGAAAAATATATTTCTTTACTACAAAGAATAAATAAGTGTGCACCTGATGTGCATTTGAGGTGTATATGTGCTTTTTGGTTTAGATACTTTTTTTATGTCACGTGTTTGAAATGGAAGCATATTGGCTACTTTCTTGGTCTAATTTCCTTTTTTGTAATTGTCATAGGTCAATATTTTGACCCATACAGCAGAGGTAACGTTAACTGATGAGCAGCACTTAATTATTTCAAAGTTGAAAGAAGCACACAAGGTACAAGATGAGAGAGAGCAGTGTGCTCAAGAAAGTGTTACCGACAACCTGAATGACCGACTTTTTAAAGACAACAAAGTACGGATAGAAAATAAGGTAGTTATAGAATCCAAAGACAGAGAGAAGCGCCCTGTTGAGATTAATGGAAGGGTCTTTTCAAATGATGTACATGAAGGGGTCACTTCTGCTACAGAGAATGAATCAATGGAAACAGGCTGTGCTCTATGGGATATCTTTGAGAGAGAAGATTCTGAGAAGTTAGAAACATATCTTAGGAAGCACTCAAAAGAATTTAGACATACTTATTGTTCTCCCGTTGAACAGGTATTAAAATTGTAACACTTTACATTTCCGCTTATCCCTATTCTTTTATGCCTGATGCTCAAATCAAGTTATTTATTAACTAGGTTGCACATCCAATTCATGACCAATGTTTTTATTTGACATCGGAGCACAAGAAGAAGCTGAAGGAGGAGTTCGGTTAGTACAAACAAATTGCATACAATTTTTACCCAGTGCCTGTAATTAGTTACTTATGGGAATCTTGACTTTTAGGTGTAGAACCGTGGACTTTTGAGCAAAAACTTGGGGAGGCAGTATTTATTCCTGCTGGATGCCCACATCAAGTCAGGAATCTCAAGGTAAAATATCTAGACACATGTTCGACTAATTTTCTGAAGTAACTGAGTTGTTTCTGTTGCTCTACTCACCATATGCCAAACCTTTCACAGTCATGCACAAAAGTTGCAGTAGACTTTGTATCTCCAGAAAATATCCATGAGTGTCTGCGTTTAACTAAGGAGTTCCGCCAGCTTCCCAAGAACCACAGGGTTAGAGAAGATAAGCTTGAGGTAATTTGCTTCTAAATTGTATTTCCTTCTGCCTCTTTATGATGCATGCATCAAAATAACTATCAGGTTTATATGGTGTTGTTGAACAGATAAAGAAGATGATAGTTTATGCCATTGATGAAGCTGTCACAGACCTAAAAGCTTTGCTAAACTTTTCCTGACTGGCTGAACACTGCTTTCACAAAGCTACTTAATTTTGCCTTGGTCGCTGATACTCTAGAGGGTGTATATTAAGTGTCTGGACTGAAATTGTGAAGTCGGAATGTTTATTGGAGGGTTAAAGTCTAGTAGAAAATTGTGAAGTTAGAATTTTTTATTGGAGAGCTGAGCCACTCACAATTGAGTGTTTCCCATTTTGGCAATAATGTAGGAACTTTTTTGTCAGAGTTACATTTTAGATGACAATTCTCAAATTTTTGTAAGCGGATAATGATCAAAACAATAAAAAATAATTAATGAAAAATATTGTATTCATTGGCAAAGAAAATTGAAGTATACTGTCGTTTATCTTGCAACCTTCGTGGTTATAATTGGGCCTTGTGTGAGCTTGTCTAGTCATTCTGATAATAAGGCTGGTTTTGACCAACATTTGAATAATAAGACCGTTAAAAATAGATGACTAACGGATGGTTTCTACAACAATTTAATGCCACTTCAACATCTTGCAAAGTGTGCGGAATGGAATGTGTTCTTACTATGATTTGCAGGATAAGTAGTATAGAATTATTGCCAACTTGGGTTGGTCACAAAAATATCAAATGGAATTTACTCTTTTTAAGAGTCTAAAATCACTTCCTCAATTATAAAAAAAAAGGTTAACTTACTTCATTCATTCTCATAAAATTAATATCAGTCAAACTTAGAAAGGTAATTTGAAATAAGATATTTCACATGATGTTTTAATGTGATCATTTTTCTATGTTTTAGATATGGCTTTCATATGCTAATAATTATAATTTTTACATTTTTAACAAAAAATTTTTAATGATCACTCTCCTCTTGATTAGTGGTTAATTCATTTAATAGTATTTCTTTCATTTTCCTTTTGATTTCTTGTTCTAATTCTTTTTAATCTCAAAAACATTATGGGGTCTGAGAGAGTCTTGTTTTCTTTTTTCTCAGCATTTCTCTTTTATTTTTCAATACTCATTAAATTAAAATACGGGGTTAAGTTTCTCATGATCTTGTAAATAACTTCTTCAAATAAAAGTTTCTCTTTACAAGACTTCATGAGTTATTTTTATAATTGTTCTCACAAAATATAAATCTCTCTAAAAAATTATTATAATTCTAAGTAATAAGGTACATAATGATTTTAAAAATAAAACATTAATAAGAAATAAGAAAGCATATTCATCTAAAATTTTGATAAACTCGAAATAAAATGAAATTCAATATTATATTCATTCAAAATAAGAGTTTTTTTTTTGTCTTAAATAATGAAGGGTTACTATTTATTATTTTAAGTTCAAATGGATCATAAGATGTTAATCAATAATAAAAAAAATAGCATCATAATAAATCTTTACAAAAAGATGGATGAATTTTGAATTGATATGTTTTACTATATCATATCATAATAACTTAAATAAAACAAATAAGCTTTAAGAATGTGCATATGAAAGAATTATTATATATGTAGATGCCTTTTTATTTGATATTGCAAGAAAATAAGAGAAAAATATTCTTCCTTCAGCATAAAGATAACCAGAGTTATATTTATAAAACATTGTTCAATTAACTAACAACTATAGTTATTTGAGGACAAAAAAACACATTTAAATTCTTTAGCATTATAAACTCAGTAAATAAGTAAAACTTATACAACTGATTTTTTAAGTTTAGAGTTTTTATTATTAAAATTTTAATTTCACAATTTTAATATTAAATTTTTAATTTCATGAGTTTTATAATATAAATTTTAAAATTATATATTCCACTCGATTCAACCATAGTAAAAGAGCATCTTTATTATTTTTTGAAATGAAAGTTGGATCATATAGTAAAGAACATCTTAATAATCTTTTTTAGGAGATCAATCACAAAAAATACTAGATATGATAAAGTGAGACTAGGTTGTAGTTTTTAACTTGCAAGCCTCCTTTACTTTGTCCTGTCTAATTTGTCAAAACCTATAAATTAGAATTCGAACGGGACAAGTGTAAATCTGTTATTTTAAATTAAAAAATAAAATAAAAATAGTTAATAATTATACAAGTATATAATAATATTATAACTTAAATCATTAACACTAATCTCATCCACCTAAATTTTAATGGCCAAAAACATATTTTATCAGCCTTAGAAATGAGGTTGAAAATTGATAAATTATCCCATATCAGTCTTGATTAAAAATTTTATTTTATTAAGTATTGTGCACTCTCTATACTTTTCTTTTAAAATAAAAAAAATTAATAAGTATGATATCGTTTAACTTACATAATAGAATATCGATAGAAATAAAATTATATTTTCTTAAATAAACCTAAATAATTATATCATAAAACATAAATTTAAATAATTTTTTTAATTTAATTAAAATATAAATATATAAAATTAAATTATAAATAATAATTTAATTATCAATAACCTTATTTTGATTATTTGATTAAAATATTCAAATAAATAATATCATGAATTAAATAATATTAAACATACTTATTTTATATCATTATAATTTTAATGGTGGTTTGTTTCCATGAAAATAATAATGAGTTTCAAACACTTTGAAATTAATGTTTTACAAAGATTTTTTTTATGGCTTCCTAACCATCTTGTTTTATAAGATTATTATTTTTTTAAACAACCACATTCAACTACTAAATACTAAATATTAACTAATTATAACTTGATATATTATTGTTCAATTGAATATTCAAATGTTAGTTATTTTATTTGATCTAGTTGTTCATAATACTTGTTTTAATAATCTTCACAAATTATTATTATTATTTTAATAATTTTAAAAATTATTATTATTATTATTTTAATAATTTTAACAAATTATTATTATTGTTTAACAGGTGAAATTATTGAACCCACATTTCTTGTGAAATAGAGTTAAATAGAGTCAACCCTTAATAAAAGAATTAGTGGATTAATAGGCCCGTACCACTTATTAACCTATATTTGGATAAAAGGATTATCCTTAGCACCTCCTTTTTACTAAAGGTCACTCCAGGCCTAAAAAGGACACAAGCCTCAAGCCTTGAGCCGAATAGGCAAAAAGGCTTTAAAATACTTTTAGTATTTCTTGTGAAATGAGTCGAGTGATGCTGGAGGTACTTTCATAAACATATTTCTAACCTAGTCATGAATTTTAGTCATAATGGGCATATTTATAATTTACTTATGAATTTTATGTTGTAACACAATTATAAACTCAAGCAAAACTGGTGATAATATACATATATGTATTTTATGTTATGCATTCACATACCTGTAACTTATGAGTTGTGTCAATTTTTTAACATTCTTTGACATTCCCAACATTCCCAACCAATATGCCTGTAACTTATGAGTTGTATCAATTTTTTAACATTCTTTGACATTCCCAACCAATACGCCTTTTGGTATTGTTTTTGCGATCCGAATTAACACACTTTTCGCCCATAGTTTTGAGAACCGTTGTTAACTGTTAAGACTTTATTCGGCAAGTGTATCGAGTCACAAGTAATATAGATTTATAAAGTAAGGATGTCGATCCCACAAAGAATAATTTTGTTTTAGAATTTAGCGTCACTACTCACTAAACAAATAAAAGTTTCAAGATGATTTGATAATTATTTGAGTCAAGAAACGTAAAAGAACAATTAAAAATAAGTAACAATTATAAAAAGGAGTTTGCAAGATCTATAAGGACTTTGGGATTGAACTTCATCTATCTCCCTCATTCATATTTTGGATTTGATAATAAAATACAATATTCATAACTACTCACAATAGATGCACATATAAAAATCATTCACACCGATTCCTTTTATATGAATTCATAAGGAAATTTCCTAAATACTGATCCCTCAGCTATTTAGTAAATTACCCAGCATTAAGAACATATGTTATACGCAATCAATACATCGAAACCTATTCCTAGTATTCTAATATATTTATTTAGTAAATTACCCAACATTAAGAACAGATGTTATACACACTCAATACATCGAAACCTATCCCTAGTATTCCAATATATTGAGTATTTTCATCTAGGTCGGAAACTCAAAAGTACTTCCCAGTTAAATTTAAGAATCAAAATCAAGACTCTATTGATCAAATAAAATCTAGCATTAAGCACAAGATGAAAATACCAATTGAGTAAAAACTGAATATTATATATAAAAATTACCGAAACATGAATGAGTTCAAAAGATTACATTCAATCCCAAAGATGAAGAATTAGCTACCCATGGTAGCCATTACAACCCAATGAAAGGAAGATTGCAAGAGGAGAAGAAAATCTTGATTTTAGTCATTCGCCTCCGTCCTCTAGGTCTTGATTCCGTCCTCTAGGTCTTGATTCCCCAAAACCCTAAAAATATCCTTTTAAACTTGGTTTTGGGCCTAGGTGAAGTGGCTTTTCTCTTGGGCTTTTTTCTATTTTAAACTTTTTATTTCTTTTCTTCATGAATCTTCCAATCTATCATTTTCTTCATTCTTTTATACCTGAAATTTTATAATAATTGAGATTAAATGATTTCCTTTAACTCAAGACTCAAAACATAAATTTAAATCCAAAAACTCTAAAATTGGGAGTAATTACTATTTTAAATAACACTTAAACCACCCAAAAGTACTTAATATTTCTTATGTATAAAAACACTCAAAATTGATTTATCATTTGACAAGCCTTTCAATTGTGTTTTAAAGATATGAAAACTTTAACAAAATTTACAAAAAGAACACAATAATGTTATTGATAAGTGTAAAAGTAAGTGCGACCTCATTAAAAACCATTAGAGATGAAAAAAAAAATACAGACCAAATTGAAATAAATATTTACCTAAAAAAATTAGGAGATGTCTGTTAAGACTTTTATCCGGCAAGTGTACCGAGTCACAAGTAGTATAAATTTATAAAGTAAGATGTCGATCCCACAGAGAACAGTTTTGTTTTAAACTTAAGCGTCACTACTCACTAAGTAAGTAAAAGTTTTACGAAGATTTGATGATAAGTTGAGTCAAGAACGTAAAAGAACAATTAAAAACAAG
>Ga0209700_102245_pt1 | contig 39494 bp, 24 predicted proteins | sample SiratroredBW_FD_187528 | JGI IMG/M metagenome (GOLD analysis project Ga0209700, IMG submission 187528) | Root nodule microbial communities of legume samples collected from California, USA - Siratro red BW (SPAdes) (version 2) | ecosystem: Host-associated > Plants > Roots > Nodule | place: USA...
GCACTGAACGGCGGCTCCGATCTGCACTGAACGGCGGCTCCGATCTGCACTGAACGGCGGCGGTGGTTCTGCAGCGGCGGTGGTTCTGCAGCGGCGGCGGTTCTGCAGCGGCGGCGGTTCTGCAGCGGCGGCGGTTCTGCAGCGCACTCAGATTTGCAGCGGCGGCAGCGGCGGTGGTTCTGCTGCTGTGTGGCTCTGCTTGCAATTTGTGTTCTCGTGTTGAACCCAGCTCTGATACCAATTGATGAGTCTTAAACAAACAACACACACAAATAATCTGCAAGGAATAGAAGAAAGAACGGAACACGGGCAACACACAAGATTTAACGTGGTTCGGTTTCCCTAATCCACGTGCAACAGGAAGAATTTTATTCACTTGTGATTGCTGAAGATTACAAATACAAGTTGTGTATTTATAGGGAGAAACTAGGGTTACTGTCTAATTGGGCCTAACTCAAATCAAGCCTCCACAAAGCCCAACATATCTTCCAGGATCGCTGCCCATGTTTGCAGCTTGATTGAATCCGTTTGGGTGTAAATGGAATAAGAATATGTTTTTGTGGACAAATATTTGGAAATTTAGCTTCCTCCAAACCCGTGATTGCTGAGAATCTCAACGTGCATTGACTCAAGAGCTGTAGCTAGATTTTGTTTTTCTCAACTAATTTGTTTTATGAAATGTGTACCTAACCATACTGGTCACGAGAAATGGAGATGGAGATGGCGGATATCGCACTTTCCCCCCTAGTTTTAGAAGGGGTAAATTTAAGTAAGAATTAAAGAACTTAATGGTAAAATCATTGAAATCATGTTTAAACACGAATATAACAGATATTTCGGATGATTTAAGAACAAATTCTCAGTTTTAAATCTGATCGACTTGGGCGATAGTTCGCATCTGCATATCTAACCGAGGGGGTTTTAAGTTATTTTAACCTGTAGACGATCCTTTAACCAATGTACTCTTGGCAGATAACAAGACCTTCGGAATTTAGTGTCTATCTCGACGATATCACGATAACATGTTTCAGTAAAGAATATGTTGAAATAAACAATTTCTATCATGAGAAGGAAATTCTAAAATGAAAAATGCACACATACAATCACTCACGGACTTGAGTGTCAAAGTTCAAAGCGTAGAATAGCTTAATACAGTGACTTCAATATCTGATACCCTCTAATTTGGGTCAAGTTTGCATTTGATCAATCAAACATCAAATTAATTTCTTTTTCACCCAGTTTAGAAATAGAATACTTTTGGTCCCCAAATTATGATAGTATAGTTGATGATAAATGTCCAAACATAGATTATTATAGACTATTTTCAAACTAGAGGACAATTAATTTAAATGGCCATCTGGCTAGTTGCCAAAGGTTATAAGTCATCACCAAAACAACCCCTTTATTGCAAATATTGTTATCTTCAAGGTTGTGTATTCGGCAAGAACAATGGCATGTCGAGGTCAGTTAACTCTAGGAAGTCCGAGTCATCTAAGCGCCGGACATCACCTGTAGTAACCATTCCGTTTGTGCTAAATTCAGCATTACCGGCACGAAAAGCAGCCAAGTAGTCTTCCAAGCCCACGAAAAGTTCAGCTAATGGTGGTACACCTTCAGCAATGATTTCTTGATCATTATTAGCCTTCTGCTATCCCACAAGAATAAAAACCAACATCAAGAAATGAGTACAAACAAGCATATTACAAGACAAAATGCATATATAGGCTTACAATTCAGATAAATAAACACTGGAATTAGGCTAGTGGAGGGATAAAGTTTCAAATCTCATTGTTATCATGATTCCAGAAAAAAAAATAAAAAAAAATCTGCAAAAGCTACTCAATAAGTTTTTAGACATAGAAGAAATTCCATGTAGTAGTGCTACGTTTTGAAAAACTTATCCATAACTACTTTTAAGATAAGAAAATAAATTGAACTTCTCCCATAAACTAAAATGAACTGATGCACTCTAATTTTTTTTTTTTTTTAAAAAAAAATTCATTTAACTTCTTTAAAAGCTAAAAACTCTGTTCATTTAACTGACTTTCTTTCATGAACTAAAGCACAAATACCAGCGATTGAAGAAAACATTTTTATAAAAAATTAAGAGGGGGGAGGTGGAGTGGAGAAGTCCACCAGATCCTTTGATGCCACTTGGCTCAAAAAGCATAAGGACTACATAGATAACTATGGCATTTGGCATATAGGCCTAAAACCCTTCAAATTATAACTTCTGATAAGAGCATAAAACAGACCATAAACCTAAAAAGATAGCGTGTGCACAGAAAGCAAACCAGAGTGTAATGTCTAATACAATATATCCAGGGTAACAAGAACATATTCACTTTCCACAGATATCTAGCATAAACCCATACACCACAGTCAAATGATAAAATGACAACGGAATTATGGAGGCAATACAAGGGGATAGATACGATCATAGAAGCTACAGAAAATAAGAAGTGCTAAAGCATAACAGCAAGAAAAATAAACATCAAAGGCTTCCAGCATTTTCAAAAAGAACACCCAAACAAGAAACAAATAACCAACCTCAAATAATTTGTCACCATCTTCAAAAATATCAAGCATCCGAAAAATATCTTCATCATCATTGTTAACAGCTTGATCATTTGGATCAGAAGGATCCGCTGTGCCAGGTGAAGGCATTGATCTTGATAGACATGATGTACATCCACTAGCAGGGAGGGGATTGTCCTTTGGGACAGAAGCATCAGGTGTCATAGGCAAGATGGGAACTGGCGCAATTGAAGTACTAAAAGGCATTTCCAGTTCTTCATCGCTCCACTCTTCCTCATTAAATGGTCTGGCATATTGCGCACCATTCCTGGGACCAAGACCTTCCTTTTGAAATACCTTGCAGACTACATAGGAATCCTATCACAAAATTACACCAGGAGAGCAAATTGAAATACATTCAGAGGATAACAAGATGTAAAAATCAGCAACTGATATAACGAGTGTGTGAAGGGCAGTAAACTTAGTTATATACAAATAGACAACAAATCTCTCAACAGGTACAAGGCAAAACATTAAAACAACAAAATTCCCTTTTTGATGCCACCAGCAACACAATAGGTGGAAGCTGTAGCCACTCTAAATTAGAGCATTCAAATATACCGACAGTAGCAAGAATTATAACATAAATCCTTATATTACGTGCGTTCACAATCAAAGGCACAAGTTCTACTAAACAGTTCACAATAAGCTGCAATAAGGCTCTTTTTAAACATTTTAACAGTACATAATAATCAAGCCGTATAAGGATACCTGTACAATTCCTTTGTCAGCAAGGTGCTTATCTTCAAGCCTATGCTCATGCATAACCCAATCAGTTCTTTCACCTTTAGGCGATTTACCCTTGTGAAATATCAGTGTTCTAATCATCCCCACCGTTCGATTATTGTGCTGAACAACTCTATCCCTCCCAGTAGCTTTCCAGTACCCAAATTCAGTAGCGCGATTCATCCTACTCCCACTGCCATATTTCTTCTCCAGCGGGCAGAAAAAGTACCATTCCAATTCCCCAGTTCTTAGATAAGACTTATCTGAAAAACAATCCACCAAAAGGTAACCTCATTACTTTCAAGCAAATAAAACGACGCAGTCAATAGTCCTATTTGAATAAGCTCCACCATAATCATTTACCAATTAAAAAACATAAGATTACGAAATGAATTGAACTGTTTCACCCATAACTGTTTAGGAAGAAATTGTTTCTAATTGAACATGACACAACTAAGCTAAATTGGGGTATGTACCTGGAAGATCCCATGGAGCATACTTGTATATGTCAAGTTCAGTAATGACACCACTAGAGAACTTTTTCCCCATCACTTTCCTCTTCAGAAAGTACACGACTAACTCGACACCAGAGGGGCGGAACCGAAACCCCGGTATCAATTTCGTCACAGCCATCGAATCGAAAATAAAACACTACACAACGCTTTCGTTTTGTTTTTTTGTTTTTATTATTTTAGTTTACTTTTTAAATTTGAATGGAAACCTGGTGCGTGAACAACGATTACTAGTATTTCAGGAACGACGTGTGTAAGGGAAGCAAAGGAAAGAAAACCCTAAATGGTAGAGAGATGTGTCAAGTCCAGTGGCGAAAAGGGATCCTCGAGGAACAGCTAAGCCTGGCACGGTTAATGAAGCAGGGGCGGTGGCCGACGATGGATAAAGAGACTCCAATTTCGAGGTAAACAGACATCGGCGCGGTGAAACCCTAAAAGGAAAATGGATGGATTGGAGAGAAGGAACGAGCGAGGAAGCTCGGATGAAGTGTGTGAGGATGAGAGAAGAGAGAGAGGAAGAAGAAAATTGAGGTTGCGATCGGAGGGAAGGGTGAATTTTTGTAAGGGAATTGAACTACGACTCTCTCTCTCTCTCTCTCTCAGTATGTGTTTGGTCTTTGTGAATGAAAATTAGAATTGCAAGGAAAGTGAAGGAGTGTTACTAGAGAAGGTGGAGTAGCATAGCAGTCGTGTTCAGAACGCGGTGAAGGTTCTGGACTACTGGCCCAGCAAGTGCACACAATAATAAAAAAAATTATAAAAGTTAAAACTAATTTATGTATGAGTTGTAAATAAATTTTAAAATGTATGATGTAGAATAATTTTAGAAATTAATTTGTATCAACTTTTGAATAAAATTAGTATATTTCCTATTTTCTTTTCGTACAAGTATTTATAAAGAATTTCTTTTATATATCTTAGGTCATTTACAATTTCTCAAAGTTTCTTGAGATAGCACGAAATTTTTTTAGCACTTATAATTTTTTTAAGAGTATGATGAATAGTATTTTTCTAATAATTAAAATTTTCTGTATATTTTTAAAAAAAAATTAAAGTAATATTGTTTAAAATTGAAAAAGAAAGTATTAAGAAAAAAATTGACAAAACTTCAGGTAAGTCCGTAATCTCTTTTTTTTATTTAATAAATCATGTTAATGAATTAAAAAAGATTGAAAGTGTGGTTTTTAAAAGCAATTAATATATAGTATTATGTAATTAAAATTTTAAACTGTCATTATATTTAATTAAAATTAATAAAAAATACAATATGAATTTATTTATATTTAATAATAATGGGATATTGTCTAACGTAAGAACTTTAATGTTTCTTTATAACAAATCTCCCGTCTAAGATTTTTATATACAATATATATAAATTGATTTTAATTTATTGCATAAATTGGGCCATTTTGCATTATTTTTTCCTAATAAATGTTTATTAAGAGGATTTTCATTCATAATCATAAGAAACAATTTTACTGAATTTTGCTGGATACTACACAAGATCTGGATCAGAAGTTTTACGTATTATTATTATTCATGAAATCACAATGGCAAATCTTCAAATAAATCAATTGATGTATGAAAAAGGAAAAACGGTTTTGTTTCTTTAAATGCTTGGTTTTAACACGACAATACCAAGAATGAGAGACAACGATGGTTAACATTTTAATACTAAAAAATATTATTTAATATCTTATTTCTTTAAGATTTTAATACTAAAAAATATTATTTAATATCTTATTTCTTTAAGTACGTATTTTCTTTGCACTTGTCTCTTAAAAGCAGTTTTAAAGGATTTTTTTTGGCCTTCTTTCGTATCAGAGTCAATTTTATTTAACGCTGAGTGAAACAAATTAAGTAATATAAGCTTGACAAACAAGATTTTAAGCTTGTATTACATGAAATTTTGATGAGCAGAATAATTCTGATAATAACTATTTTCCAATTAACACCACTTGCTGAAATTACATTTGCAATATGGTATTCAAAAGTCAAGGTTTACCTGTACAGATCAAGATACAATGCCACCAAACCTGAAACATTTTATACGATTGATATGAAGGTGAGACAAATTTCACCACAGGACATATAACAATCAATCATCTTTAAAGAATTTGGATCACAGTTTTCAGAGGTCACGTAATCAACTCTGAGAAGATAGACACCATTGAACATCTGAGAACGAGATCAGGAAAAATTACGGCGCAGTTCGCTTACACATACACTTAGGCCTGTCCATCATTTCCTCCACAAGGTCATTCAAATTGTACTAGGTCAGTATCCGCTCAACACTTTCAACACACTTTCAGTTTACCCAACAACCATTTCAACACTCATTTTAAATGTGGTTTGTCCCGCTCAAATCACTGTACACTCTAGACTGTCCCTCTGCATTTAGGAGGCCGATGCAACTTCTCCAAGCAGCAGAGCTTCATTTGTATGATACGAAGGAAATAAAATAAAGAAGACACGGCTCCCGTGAATATAGCCTGGTACACTATGTTTTTGACGAACGGGGGAAAGAGGCTTCACGTCCCACCTATTAATTCTTCCCTCTTTTGAAAACTTTAAAGCCATTTTACACGGAACCAACCTTCCCCTTGAGCTACTTTAAGAACGTAATAGCAATTGATGAGCATTCACTGTACAAGGGTTGGCAAAAGAGGAAAAGCAAGTGATCACCATGTCAAACTATCTCATAATATTCCATTCAAAACCCTCTGATAATAATCATACTGCCGTGTCCTCCAAGCATCCAGGCTACTGCTGATGAGTGAAAGCACCAAGGAGACACATTGCTGCCAAAAAGATAACAACCCTCTTTATAATCACACCCAAACACATTTTACATTTAAGGAGGTATCATTATTAATATTGAAACCTCTTCAGTTAAACTGAGATGGAATCGCTTTCGTAGGTTCTGTATTGTCCGAGCACCACCTTTAAAACATGGGAAACCCGAATCCTGATTCCAACATTACCCAAAAAAGAGAGATTTAGAGGAAATCCAACATGCATAGGAGTCAGGAGAGTATTTCTTAATCTACACACATGCAAAAAAAAAAAAAAAAAAAAAGGGTGAGCCAGGAGGCACTTTTATGTCTAGTTGAGAAAAAAAGACTAATCTTATCACTTGATATAAGTGAAACACTAGATGAACCAGTCTAAAAGCTTACAATCAAACATCATGTACGAGTAGGAGAAAGAAAAAAAGGTAACCACTCTTTCTTTGGAAAATTAATGTATAGCGAGAAAGGAGGTTGTTCCTGCCTTAGTTCATCAATTTGGAACAGTACTTTCAAGACATACAACCTTGATTCGAAAGCCATGTTGAAGAATAATCTTTCTCATTTTCCATCCCTTGCCCATTTCCTAAAACAACTACTGTATTTCAGTCGGCCAAAAGATACTGGCCATACCCCAGTTCCGTACCAAATGACAACAAAATGTTGAAACATGTATCCTTTATTCACATAGAATTTCTTGTTATGATTTTTGTCCTCCATAAATTTCAACACCAAACAAATAACTACCCTCCTATAACTACAATTTCAACAGAAATTACTTATTCACTTATCTCACAGTAGGCCAAACATAGCTTTCGTTGTGAGTCTAGTAAGCCAATTTATGCACCAAACAAAGGAGGCTCATTTATAAATTGCTTTTAGAATTGTTCAGTATTTAAAAGGGACTCCAAAAAGAGGGACTTTATTTAGAAGAAACAAAAGTATAAGTCTTGAAGTGTATACGGATGCAGACTATGCAGGGTCAGTAGTGGATAGAAGATCAAGTAATGTATATTGCACCTTCCTTGGTGGAAACCTAGTGACATTGAGGAGCAAAAAAAATGTAGTAGCCAGATCAATGCTAAAGCAGAATTTCGAGTAATAACCCAAGGAATATGTGAACTTCTATGGTTGAAGATTATATTGGCAGACTTGAAGATAAAGTGGGATGAACCTATGAGGTCATATGGCGATAATAAATCCACGATTAGTATAGCCTACAACTCGGTGCAGCATGATAAAATTAAACATATTGAGCTGGATAGACATTTTACCAAGGAGAAGCTAGATAGTGGCATGATTTGCACCCAATATGAGTCCACTCAAAATCAACTTGCACACATACTCACCAAAGGGCTGAACTGCATTAACCTTGAAACAATTATATCCAAGCTAGGAATGGGGAACACTTACCCACCAGCTTGAGGGATAATGTCAAAACCGTGCTACTCATTATGTATTTTAGGAAGATTTTTACTTTATCCTTGCTATAATTTTATTCTTTACTACAAATGTATCTTGTTATTAATACTAGGATTATGTATTTAAAAACAATTCCATAATTACGGGGATTTTTTTCTTTAGAATTAGCTCTCTATATTTCCTAAAATAACCAGCAGGCTTATTTATAGGTTTTATGTCCTCGTTATTGAAATATAGAAATTATTCTTTCTAAATTTGAGAGATAGGCTGAGATAAAAATAATTAAGAGCGACTGCCTATAAATAACAGATGGGGAAAGAGAAGAGTATCTTGTTATCTGTGACAGAATTGGAGCCTTTGGGCATTGGAGCTCAAACTGTCAAAGTTCTGCAAATTAGGCACTATATTTGAGGGAAACCCCTTATTCTTTCTAATAAGACCCCAGGTTGCCATCATATAATGAGATATTTTCAGTCAGTACAGTTTGCAAGGTTGTTTTAGAAAGCATAATCTAAGCAGCCTATTGTCTTGTCTTGTTTGGGGACATTGGAAGTACAATCACAACCAGACAGACCACAGGCACACTATAAATTATATGACCATGGAACCACAAGAGGAGCTAACATTCATGTTACCTGCAACATCTCAACAAGAAGAATGATGCGCTCAGCATGCTTGCGACAAGTAAGGAAGCCTTGAATGCATAAAACCTAAAATGTAAAGGCCAAAGCAGCATATAAAAAACTAGAGCTAACAATAGCATATATCATCAGCAATCTCTCAAATAAAAATCAGAAAGAGTTTCCATCAGCACCTTAAAGTAATCAAAGAACTCACTTGGAACTCCCTCGGCATCAGAATCCATAACCTGAGCACAATCACATTTTTGTGAAATTGTGATCATTGTAGAGAGAAAATATATTATATAATCAAATGGACATTTAAATCTGGCGAGTATAGCAAACAAACTCAGTTTTACCTCAAGAAGTTCCCGAGTTAATTTGAAAGGTGCACTTTCAAAGTTAACACCACCAGGTGAATTGGAGAGCATGAAGCCAAAATCAATGTGTATGATATGACCTTCTTCATCCAATAGGAGGTTCCCATTATGCCTATCCTTCACCTGGATGACAAGAAATAAAAAAGAGAAATGAGAAGAACAAAAGGCATCCAATAACAATCAACAGTATAAAGTTATCATTCAAACTCAGCATCAGTTAATAAGAACTTTCATACCTGCAGAAAGTAGCACACCAGGGAATATCCTGCCATACTTTCAACAAAGTTTCTCTGAAAGAAAGTAAAATTGTCAGAGTGGAACAGAATAACAGAAATGAAATTGTCTCCATCTTAACATAAATACAAGGTGTTCTTCATCATGCATGTCAAAATTAGCAAATTTATTAAGCAAACAGTTTTAAAAAGTAATTCTCCCTAAAAATTTAAACATCGAAACAAATGGCTAACAAACCACTGCTTAACTAATATTCCCCATAGCTAACAAACCGCAGACTGTCCCTAATACTTTTTCTTTCCTTTAGTGCTAACAGATGTGGAGGAGATCTTGAATGTATAGGAACTTCTTAAATATATTTTTCGACAAAGCATTTTACTTTAAACGGTATCAGACAACTCTTCTTATTTTGTTTAAATAAAGATTTTTTGAAAAGAAAGGAAGCACATAAAGGAGGCCAATAAATCTACCTGAGAAAAACTAACAAACAAACAATAAATGCTAGCAAAACACTTTTAACACTCTTTCCGACAGACTTTTATTGGGTGGTGAAATTCATGTGGTTCCCATTCCTAGATTAGTCGGATTCACATGAAATTCCCAACTGGAGGAAATCTGTTAGAAAGAGAGTGTGTTGCCAGCACTTCTCCCAACAGAATAATTTCCGTTCATATTGTTTCTTTATATGAAAGTTAAACAAAAATTAGTGCAAACATAGTAGATCTCTATATAACAAAATGTGAAATTACAGTATTACCAAATGATCAAGGGAGAGGCACAAAGAAAGTAAAACATTATGTACTAGTGGAAAGAAAGCCAATAAGAAGTCCATGCAAATTATAAGATTAACGAGTTCAGTCTACTAGCCAATAACTCTGCATCTGCATCTCTAAATTACCTGAGCAAGTTTAAAACTGGGAGAATTTTCTTGATACTTAGCACTGAAGAATTCACGTAAGCTTGAAATGTTGGGATATCTACTTTTGATAGAGTGTAGAGAAGCCTAGAAAGCAGAAAGGTTTTTTAATAAAAAAAAGAGAAAACTTGGATAATACATTCAAATTGTGTGACACAGAATTACCGTATCTGGAATTGTTTCAATAACAGCTGTGTAAGAAGAAGTACACAGAACTTCATATGGTCGCAGCCAGAGGGGTAGACCAGCTTCTTGGAAAATATCTGGCATCAAAATCCAATGATTTTGAGCAACATGTTAGACACAGATAACAGTTCACATCATGGTTTAAATTCACGTAAGAATCAGAACATAATTATGATCCGATATGTATCATCAACAGCTCTTAGATGCATATAATCCAACTTGCTTATTAGACAACTTCATTCATGCTATAGTACACAATTCCACTTACAGCTACCACATAAGAAACTACAAACAAGTAGATTTATCAAGTCTAGAAGCTTGCATCCAAGACAGAATTTAAACTCAGATTATGAATAACATTGAATTATTATATGAAGAGAACCTTACAGGACTTACAAAATGTATGGGATTAAAATTTCTAAGGAATGGTTAATAGAACATGTTCTGATATTTAAAGATTACAAGGCTTCATTTATATCAAGGGAAGCAAGTGAAGAGAACAAAATACAACAACTTGAACAAGAATCTTTCTGTTTAAGCTCACGAAATTATATATAAAACAATAGCTGTATTTGTTTGAAGTTAAAAGAACTGTATTAGAAAAGAACCAGCTTACAAAAAACTATATTTAAGCCTAGGTTTAGTTAACTTCACTTTAAAGTTAGTTCAGTTCAAACATGTTTTTGCCCAGCCTTAGTAAAGGCGCATATCTAATAGATGTAAAACAATTATAGATTTTCTGGTTCTTACAAAATAACTGTTTCGTGTCATTTAGATCCTACTTAATCTAACTTCAAAGCAAGCATAGGCAAAGTATAAATAAACCAATGTTTTATTGAAAATGGAAAGTCAGCCGTAATTTTTTTACCTTACTTGTTCCCTTTAGACATAGATTTTAATCCTTTACTGATAATGTCGTGTATAAAATCATATAAACCAGAGTCGGGGAAAACAAGAAAAGATAAACCAATTGAGAAAAACTGAACATCAATGGAAAAAGAATGATTAAATTATGTACATGAGGGAGGGAAAAAATGGATCTGACAGAGCACCTACCATAGAAGTGAGAAATAAGTTGAACAGCCAGATGCTCCTGCCTGCAATCATCACCACTCTTAACAATAACCTACATGAAAAAAGGAAAATTGTGCCATCGTGCTCAATATCTTCCAATCTAACAATATCCTAAGTGATATTTTTTCAGATTGGGAAAGTTAAGATTGTTGCTTTATGGATATTTTGAAAGCATAAATTATCAAGTGTAATTGTAAAAAAATTTGTAAATAATTTAAGTGCAATATTTTTATGTCCATGATCCAAAAGACTGAATCATAATTAAGAAAAAGTATGATTTATAGCAGCTCAACATTCTTACCCAAGCACATTTATGAACATGACGTTGATTACAAATCAATATTTCAAACACAAATTTATAAAGGAAATGAGCAGAATTTAACAAATGGTGAGAGTTCCTATTATCGTAAAATAAACTGATCAAGAGATCCTTCAGTTGCTTCCTTTTTCCTGTTACGTTAATATCCAGTTCATATCTTCACAAGTTTCCAAAATAAGTAAATAACTACATATAAGGCAAATTAATTTGTTTGAAACTTGCACTTACAGATCGCAAGTCCCAACCAGGTAACTTCCCATATACGGAAGCCTTGCATATCCTATCCTTCTTTGCCTCCCAAAGTTCACCAGACAAGGCATCGCTGGCTTTGGGAGTAATTCCATTAGCCTGTTGGAGGAATCATGTTATATATGACAACTACACAATCATGAGGTTAAGTAAAATTCAATAATTATGGCTCACCCTTGGCTGTGAGGCAGATGAATCTTGACCAGCACCTTTCAAAGGAAGTCCAAGAGGTGCTTCCCCTTTTGCTGCCGCAGCCTACCAAAGGTTCAAATGTTGATAATAAAAACAAAATATTCTTCCAATTAAAGAACACTTTTGATGCATAATTACAACGAGGGAAAGATGAAATGTAGTAGTTATTAGTCCATTTTCCCAAATGGTTATCTGTTTCTTCATTGTAATCACAATGCTTGAAAATAATTTGTAACAGAGTGGGAAATGTCAAACAAATTAATTAACAAAGACAACAAAAAGAAAGAAGTAATAAGATACAATCTCTAATCCCAACCAACATTTGTTTATAGTACATGCCAAGGTATTAAATGCAGAATCTTTCACTGAAAGGGATTGTTTTAAACCCACACTACTAGTTTATGTTACCATCCTATGTCCTGCATATTCTATAATTTAATATTTTAAGTTCTTGATTGTGCTATATCTCATTTACATCATACACGACCAAATATTTTTGTTTAAATCCACTTTTAGTCCCTATGGTTTTGTGAATATGAAATTCTGGTTCCTTTAAAAATTGAATCGAAGATTTGGTCTTCCAGATTTCCAAAATTAAACAATTTGGGTCCACTGTTAGTATGTTATTTAATTGATGACATAACGTATATATAAATCATAATAGTGTCAACTAGTCATTTTCAGTAAGATATTAACACTAAGATTTGACAACAAACTTTAATACATATTATACTGACAAATACATTAACATTTTCGGCTAACAATTGAATGATATAGTAACCAAAATTGCTTAAATTTGAAAGACCGCAGGAGCAAAGTTGCAATTAAAATTTTATAAAGAACAAAATTACGCATTCATAAAACTACACAAATCAAAATATATTGTAAGTCAATATTTTTCTAAAAATACTTTCATTAACAGTAATAAGATCACCATAAGAGCAATTGTATTCTGAATTGCTATTATGCTCATTACTTTTATAGCATTACAAATGATGCACGAAACACCCAAGTAACTAGTACATGTAAATGCACAATACTTGGAGCATCTAAAAGACTAACTAGCAGACTTAAATCTACATGCATGTAAACAGTGAACCTTATCTGCTCCAACAACTTGATGGAGCAACAATTTTAGAGTGAGAGCCCCTTCATAATTGATAGACACTACATATGTGCAACTTATCAGCTGAGTTAATACTTTTGCATATGCATACCAATATAATGATATCAAATAGTTTCAATCTTAAGGATATTCACAACTAGAAGTTGATAGTTTACAAATTTAAGTGCCCACTAAAACATTTTCGATCCACCACAATAAAGAAGAATAGTAGTGATCACAATTAATGCTTAAGTACATTTTATAGAGTGGAAATACAAAATAGGATTCTATACATTATCACATTAACATTCACAGATTCCTCATCTTCTAAGCAGTAGGAAATTTCAAATACTACTTGTTAAACAATACAATTTTGGACTAAAATATAAGCAAAAAAATTGTCATATATGGTTAACTTAATATATGAAAAATTAATTAATTTCATCATATTTAATGATATCATCCCTAAAATATCCTGCATTTAACTGTAATTCTATTTTCAATGACCTAGTAAAATTAGATTATTTTAACCGACTCTCTTAATTAAAGTAAAATTAGTTATTTATACTGATATCCGAGTTCCAAGGAAGTACATAATTTAAAAAACAGGAAAACATTGTCAACACAAACAGGATTCATAACAGGTTCTTAATGAAGGGAGTAGGAAACACAGGATGACAGCATGATTGTTAAGGGCAAATAAAAGAAGAATATAAAAACGAGCAAGATTTGTAAAGAAAGACAATGATCACGGAATATATACTGTAAGGGAGGAAAAAAAAAGCAGATGAATTTGGGTACTCCAAAGCACACAGTCCACTTTTACAACCAGCTCTGATTCACTTATTGACCCACTCATTGATGAAAATAGAAAATAAACAATATTAATTCCTTTCATCATAGGTTGCAAGCACCTGGAGGAGCCAGAGCACTAGATATACGATAAGCAATTTCTTAAGGAGACATGGCTAACTTTCTTTAACAAATTAAGATTCAAAACCAGATCAGTAGAAGTTGAGACAAAAGTAATGTCAATAACAGCAATAATAACAGTAAAAAAGCACTCTAGCTCACCTTTACTTCTTCTATTGCCACCGTACTTGGAACACGGCGATGTTCCTTCCTCCGGGGTGGTGCTTGCTCCTCAATATCTTCCAATCTAACCCCAGGATCAGCTGTCAACACTACACGTACCCATTCCAAATCACTGCCCTGTCCTGCTGCAGCCTCGTCATACACACCATCTCTATGAATTGAAGCAGAACGCTGACTGCCACCATGTAGACCAGCCTTTTCAATTTTCTCTGGCTGACAATTTAACTGTTTTTCCGTGGAAATATTCACACTAACAAATTTGATTTTTGATTCAGATACATGAGTCATTGCCTGGTCAATTGCATGAGCAGTTGAACTGGACATCCTATCATTGCTATTGCGGTAAACTTCTTGTGCTGTCCGTAATGGATAAGCCCAAGGGGGTGGTCTTTGCAAGAGAGCATCTCCATTTGCCAAAGGAATGCCCCCTTGAGAAAGTTTCTGAGAACTGGATGTCTCCTTGGAATTACTATAACAAACAATTGCAGGGAATGAAACATGTCAAAAATATGCTTTTCAATTTACTATTATTCTTCACAATGTCGTGGAATATTATCTATGTAATACCTTGGCATTTCACATCTCAAAACCTCTACACAGATCAGGAAAGGTGCCTTCTCCCTAGAATTCAAGAGAACAGCTTCATCTTCAGGTATATTAAGCACACGATACATACCCTTTCCCAATGGAAAACAAACTCCTAGAAACATATAACAAGCAAGATTCATATAGAAGCAGGGAGAGAAGTGAAATTTACTTGGCATAAGCAATTGAAAATGCAGCAACTTAATTGGCATTCAGCACACATGAAAAGAATATATCTTTACAGTAACGGTATTCACATTAGAGAAATACTTTTCCAAGGATCCTCTTAGCAATGGACTGACGGCAAAAATTTAGAGCCTGTTTGATTCCAGTTTTATACAGCAGCTTTTGTTTAAAAGAAAAAAAAATGTTTGAACAAGTACTTTGTATTTTATTGTTTTCCATGACTTGTTTTTATGACAAAAACAATACACATGATAGCTTTTTCCTTTCTCCTTTATCTTGTTCTCTCCTATTAAACACAGAACAACTTATCTCATCATTCTATTAATACTGAGAAAAATAAAGTTGGGCTAGCCCATCTCACTTTACCTAACTTCCCTCATCTTACTAATGTTGAGACAATGGTGGTATTGGCCACACCCACACCCATGTCATGGTTTCCATCAACAGACCCAAAGTGTATCAAGTGTTGAAAATAGACGGTGGGCTAGGGTTAATTGGCCATGGAATTTGCGGATGGCTTTTGGGTAACATGATATAAGATAGTGCTTCTTGAACTACCCACTGAATCTCCACGAAATGGTACACAGTTGGAAGAAAAGTCCCCAAACTAGACCATGCTGTTGCCATCAAAGAAATGAAGGCCAGCAACTGGCTCATATGGCAGGTTGGCCCTGGTTATGACTTGGACATTTTCAATACACTTCGGAATTTTTCCTCATCCAACAGGGAGTGTTGGACTGGAGGCTTCTATGGCTGGTGGCCAAAAAACCGAGGCTGCAAAGGAGATTTTGAAGGATTTTGTTAGGGCATGTTTTCCACTGTGGAGGTGGTCATGGCTGTCGATGGAAGTTGGCAGGCAACAAACTCAAAATAGAAAAAATGCCAATAAATTATTTGCTTTTCAAAATTTTGTTAAAACAAACTTTGTATTGGACTGAGAAATCAGCATACTGAATTTAGAATGAATTTTTCATGATCAGGTTTATAGACCAGATTAGAGTACAAAACCCCGATAGGCACATGGTCACACTAAGATACTTGCTTGTATAGCTCACTCCTCGCTAATAGGACAGTAATTGCCACAAGAAATAATTGTCTTGTTCATAAATATATATTTCTACTATTAGAACATCTGAAAATACCTCGTCAGGTATTAAATTATCATCTGTGTTTAGTTTTCCTATTTCCTCATTATCTCGTAGAATTACTGACAATATTTTTCTTAACTTATCATGCTTTGTTTCCATAGTTATGATTATGATTTATCGAGAAAAAACTCGAGTCCTAAGTTGACTAGAGATGGAACCAGGAAAGAATATATAAGTGGGAAACAACTCACCTCACAAGTTGATTTTGTAAGGCTAACTTAGATATTGTTGAGAGGATTAGTGACAAAACAAGTCAAGGAAGATGATATTTATTGGAGATCTTACATCAATTAAAGAAATGATTGAATTATTATAATGTATATGAGAGTGCAAACCTTATCTTACAAGTTAGTTTGTAGGGTTGAATTAAGCCTAATTTACATTTTAAGATAGCATTAAAGTCTATCATAGCAAGTGGGGCTGATTATGTCGTCCACTATCTAAGCTTGAGATGCCAATCCTATGAGATGTATTGGAGATCCCATATTAACTAAAGATATGATCAAATTATAATATATAAATGCGTACAAACTTCATCTTACAAGCCAATTTTGCAGTGTTGAGTTAGGCGTAAACTTCTAAGAGTACCGCTTTGGTACTTTGTTAAGAAGAGAGAGAGGGTGAAAAGTCATCTGATGAGTTTCATTAGTTTGGTACACACAAGTATTCTTGTTTTATAATGAAAAAGAAATACAATCACAAGAAACAAAATCAATATCTAATAATAGAAAATATCCACTAAGATATTTCCTAATCAAATCACATCAAATCTCTAACATATACAAATTCAAATTATAAGATGATATTGAAGCACTATCATCCTTCGTCCCCAGTTTTATAAATATTTCGGTGTTGGGTTCCAAAAAAAAATGAACCCAAATAGATCATCTTTTCCACTATGTTTCTTCACTACAAAATGAATGTCACTTTTCTATTGCATCCTAATCTAGTTTGCCACTCCGATTCACTACCAAATTTTTCAGGCAAAAATCTCTTGATGCTGTATTAACCTTTTTTTTCAACATATCTATGCTTGCCACCTTTCAAATGCAATGGCTCTATCTTTGCCCTAGAAGCACCGACACTTCCTATGTCCTAGATGCATTGACCCTATCTTTGTCCTGGTTGCACTAACCCCATCTATGTCCCGAATGTAATGGCCTTGTCTATCTCCAAGATGCACTAATCCCATCGGTCTCCAAAGCATTGGCCATGTCTTTGCCCTAAATGCTTTGGCACAGACGATGCCCTAAATGCACTGCATTGCCTGTGTCCGAAATGAACTGAGATGGTCATGTCTTCATCCTATGCATTGGCATCATCTATCCCAGAAACGATTGTCAAACTTAGTTTCCAGTTATTTTGAGTCTCCAATAATATTGTTTTAAAGCTTCCAAATGTGATTTTTTTCAGAAATTGAAGCTTCCTTTGCTGCCAAAAAATTTCTCTCAAGTTTATGCTAGCTATCTTTCTAGCAATTTTCTTCAACTTCTCTAGCATCTTTGAGTTGCCTTTCAAACTATAGTTTTTTATGGAGCTCAATCTTTACGTTTTCTATTTCTTGGATGGAAAATGAATTATTTTCTTGAAACAACTTAAAGCTTGAGCGGGGATGTTAAAAATATAAGAAATATTTGATGATATCATAGAATATTTTACAGTATCTTAGATTATCTATTTGAAGTCAATTTTGTAAGATTGAATTAATCCCAAAATCAATTATAAGACTATAATATTCTAAAGATAATATGCTCAATATTTCTCATATTTCTAACATGATTCAATAAGGGTTAGTGTTTCTAAGAATATTATTTAAGGAGTAATTTAATCTTACAAAATAAGATATGGATTGTCCGGGCCATATAAGCACTACGTAAGTCAAATCAGTCTATGTGAAATCTCAACCCACTAAGAGTCGATGTCTAGGTGGCTTCACACCATTACTATTTGCTCAACCTCAGCGCCTCCATAGGTAACCCTTTTTGAGACAGTGTGACCCAAGGGTGAGCATTGAACACAACTAAGGCCGCATTCCAGCAATGTTTTCTAAGTTACATAAACATATAAAACATAATTTAAAATTTCAACACATACATGAAATTATAATTGTTAGTAATAAATCAAGCTTGTCTTTTGTCCTATTTTTTCTTGCATAAACCTTGAAAGACCATGGGACATCTCCCTCACAGGATCCATAGAATTTAGCCTATTACTTTATCAAACGGGTCTTTTCTTCTCTATTCTGAAAACAAGATTATAAAAAGATATTTTCTGTTCTTTGTTGTAAAAACAGTCCAAAAGAAATATTTTACAAAATAGTTTTGAAAAAGAAAAGTAAGAGAACACAATCAAATACATCCTTAGCTTCTTATCATCATTTCCTAGAGAAGTGAAAAGATAGATTTACGGAAAGTTCACCATTATTTCTACAAAAAATCTTCTGATAGCCACCAAAGCCAGTTGTTTTGTCGAATACCGAAAGGATCAAAGAAATACACATGTAAAAACCCTTGCTTAGAACCAATAAAGCAACATCACTGGCACAAAAATTCAGACCAACTCTTTGGAAAGAGCACAACACTTAACCTCCACGGTTGAAACATACAAAAATATACAGTAATCCATTCTCATCAATAAACATCATTAAAATAATATAATAATGGGGAAGAAGTACCTCCAGTGTTCTGAGCCTTTGCTACATGCACATTGATTTCTACAAGCGCCTAGAAATATAAGAATAACAAAGAATGAGCCAGAAAAGAAACTTTAATAGAATACCAACCTATTTCTGTGATTCTGTCTTTAACTATGTCAACTAGACTGAGAAAGCATCAAAGAAAATGTAAGGAAATAACCTCACGAAGAGCACTTTTGCGATCTTCAATTGGAAATACGTCCACTAACCCATATGATGTATCACATAATGACTGCACAAACTCCAATGAGTCATGGTATGCCCCTTTCCGAAACTGAGATGGACTAATTGGTAATGGTGGCTTTGAACTCGATTTTTCACTTTGCTGTGTTGGGGATCCAGGATGCTTCTGCCAAAATAATAGGATAACCCCCAAATGAGGCATAACAATGTGATATATTGGAAATTATCCTTTGATTAAAAACTAATGAAACACCAAGGAGAAAACGAGATAGATTTCATAATGCATTGATACTATAGTAGTACTCATAATGAAATCTTGTTGATATGGCTTATTGGTTCTCTTCCACAATTTTCTCCAAATTTTTAATTTATCCTCCATTATGTTATTTCTTTTATCCAGAGAAAGAATGTCTTTATTGATCTTAAAGAACTCCTCACTTAGAAACAGTTCTCAACTGAATTAGTCCCAGGTATTTCAAGAAACCTAAAACCTCCCACTCAAAACTGCACAAAATTTTCCTAACAAACTTCCCCTTTTAATAATTTCAGCTCAACTAAATAACAGCTAACACATCTAACAATTACACATTTTAATTTTTCTTATTCTTTCTTTGATACACGAATTTATAGGAGTTAGTCTATCAAAAGTTCTCGCCAAACAACTTCATGACATGCACATCCTTGCTCTCAGCTAGCTAATCTTCTTACCAAGTCCCTTTCTCCCTCACACTTTTTGTTGTTAATATCCAAACTCAAGATGCTTGAGTTGGCTTCCTCTTCTCAACAACCTTGAGCTTGTGGGTATACGAGTATATTACTCTTTATTATAATATAATTGTCTACTCACAACTGTTACCAGTTAGATAGAGGCAGTTACAGTTCCAACTGTCAGTAGTTAGTCAGAGTTAGTTACAGTTCCAACTGTTAGTAATTAGTCAGAGTTAGTTACAGTTCCAACTGTTGGTAGTTAGTTAGAGTTAGTTACAGTTCCACCTGTCACTAGTTAGTTAAGAGTTTGTTATAGGACTATTATCATTATTTGGTTAGCATGTATAATACATTTCTATAATCAATGCAGCTGATTCAATAAAATAAAGAATTTTGATGAATTTTTCGTTTAGCTTTCTCTCAAAATTCTCTATAACTATAAGAGGGATAGGATTTAATCAGTGAAGGACCAAAATATAAAAAATTAATGGGTTTCAACATTACAGTCATTTCATACGAACTCACATTATATATAAAAAGAGTCAACTGAAACAAATTCAGAAACAAAGAGATTGCTATTTTCTCAAAGTAGAGGGGGTGGATTGCAGGTAATAAAGCCAATAAAGTTGTCGATACAAAAATTTAAGTAATGTCTAATCTAAGTCCAAATGAACAGGGTAAAACAGACATTCTATCAAGAAGTCACATATAGCCATTAAGAAACTTTTACTATTAAAACAAAATAATTAGGAGTCCGTATATACAGGTTCCATTCACACTTTCTTTTTTGCTTTATATCCCTGATTTCACAAAAAGAATTTAAATCAAATTATAAACAAATATACAACAGACCTCTTTCTGTCTTTTTGGAACCAATAGCTCTGAATCTTCAATTGAACGGTCACGATCTCTGAACAACTTACGAAAAAAATTATCAGTACCAGGACTACTTTCAACAAGACCACTGTTACTGGTGTTTGCATTGGCCAGACTACTTTTAGTATCTTCTGGGTGCACACGAAATAGTCTTTTGAACAAGGAAAACTCAGAAGACTCTTCTTCATCACCATTGCTAGTACCCTCTTCAATTTTATCATTTGTATCCTTCTTGTCCTCAAATTTATCCTTTAATAATTTCCGGAAAAACCCTTCTTTTTCATCCTCTTCAGCAGGTTTGGCACATTTATCGTCAAAATTAGTAGCTTCTCTGTTATCATTCCTATCACTTCCATCCTTCCTATCTTCCGGTTTCTCCCTAAACAACTTTCGGAAAAATCCTTCTTTATCTTCATATTCTATTGTTTTAGTGTGTGCCCTGTCCTCAGACTCATTCTTGCTATCACGAAACAACCTCTTAAATAATCCCTCTGAACTTGAAGCTACATCTTCATCTTCACTTCTACTGTCCCTTAAGAGCCTTCGGAAGAAACCATCCTTTTCTGAGTCTTCGTCGTCACCTTTACTGTCCCTTAAGAACCTTTTAAAGAAATTATCCTTTTCAGAATCTTCATCATCTTTTACAGATGACTTCCTAAACAGAAGCGCATCACGAATTTTTTGGCCTAGTTCATCCTCACCTTTGCTATCTCTCAAAAGCCTTTTGAAAAAACCATCCTTTTCAGAACCATCATCATCTCTGTCCACTGACTTCCGAAAAAGTAAAGCATCTCTAACCTTAGGGCCTGGTATAAACTTCTTAAATATCTTGTTCTCGTCAGGAGACCCTGGTTTCCCATCCTCGTGCAAATTGTTTCCTGAGGAAGGTGAAAATGATACAGACTTCTGACCAGGTGGTGAAGATGTTAATGACAACAAGCGATTTTTTGATGACAGTAACCTATTCAAAACTTGGCTCTTTCCTCCTGGACTTGGAGGTTCGGTTTGAGGCCTAATTAGAGGTGGCCACTCACCCATCAAGGTGGCAGCAATCTGACACTTCTCCTGAATCCTACTAATCCCTTCATTATCATCAGAGTCCTCAAGCTCCGCCAACAAGAACCAATGTACCTTCAAAGCAATCTTAAGCGATTTCGAGCACACATCTATCACATATTTATCCAAGGACGGACTAGGCTTGTGTATCATCATGTAACATATCTGGAACAAATAACTCTCAACACCTTGCAACGGAAGAGTATACATTCTATTGCAGAGATAATCACGCACCCCCGCGTGATCATGCTTGTACAAGTAGCTAACAGCAATCCACTCGCAGAAGAACGCCGAGTCAAAGAACCTGATGAGCCACCCATTTTCACCAGACTCACCGGTCAGGTTCGATCTTGATGCTATTTCCCGGGGTTCTTCTGTGTAACCAAGAGTCAAACCTAAAAACCTCACCATCCTCAATCTACTGTCATAAGAGAAACACCCTAGTTTCAACTGGATCAAATTCAAAACTACTAAAGCAAGTTAATGCTACTGTCACTGGCTACCTTTTAAATACAAACCCTATAAAACCCTAAAACCTTAGTGAAAACCCTAATCCAATCACAAACCGATATTACCCTCTCGCAAATTGTCCAATTCGAATGACTAGTGCAAAACCCGAACACCAAGATACAGAACAGAAGCCTTGCACCAGTCAAGCGAACAAAATATCAGTGCAACGCCGTCAATTTTCTAGGCACCGGAAACTGAAGCTACAGGTTAAACATTGAGGAGTTACCACGGAATTTGCAACTCGAGTTTGAATTGAAGGAACTAAAAATACCAAAATTGCGATGGAAAAGTGAATCTGATTCTGTATTTGTTCGAGTGCGTAGAATTGAATCCAATATCTCAGCGGATCCCCGTAGCTTCTTCAAACGACGGCGCTTTCTGGATGGTTGTTGCGGTGACAACGCTGCTGCAGTGGAGGTCGTCGTTTCTTTTTCAGAGTGAAAAGACGACAAAAAAATGAGGTCCTAGTTCTATAAAACATCAAAAATATAAAAAACAAATTCATTGTATAACGCGGCATTGATTTATATTATTAAAACTATCTAAATTATTTATTATTACTATTGTGATGATGATTGTTAAAATTATTATTATAAAAATTCACAAACTTATGATATTCCTAATGATTTATATAAGAAATTATTGTATAATTGTATTTGCATAGTCTATGTACCTTCAACCAAAAAAATAGTCTAGGTAATTTATACATTTTAATATGATACACTTTTTTAATTTTATATCAAATAAAACTAATATTTTTAATTATTTATTTTAAAAATAAATAAATAAAATTTAATTTTGTGAATATTTAACATTTAATTTTTTTCTTGAATTATAACAAAAGAATGTACATTATTATTAAGATAACAATTATTCAGTAAACTAATATTCAGAATTTAAATATATTTTTATTAATAATAAAGGGTATTCTTTATGCTACTAAAAGTAATTACGTTACTTGACGAAAACTTGTAGTTTTAGATCATACTCTTTTCCTGACAAAGTTAGAGAATCTAATATTTGAAATGCGTAAAAATATATTCTCTTACGATCTTTTAATATATTCTCGTACCACTTCCAATACAACTTTATACTTTTAATTTCTTAGTTGATGTCCTAAATACACCAAGACACAGTTGTAAAGGTCCATAAATAATAAAGAACTTAATAGCAAAAAATAAGAATTAAATTATTTTTTCAGCTAAATGTCTAGATTTAACATTCTTATTTAATTATTTTTGTCATAATTCAAATTATTTTATTATAAAAATAATCGATCTTTATTTTAGTGATTATAAAAAATATACGTATGCGGAAATAAAAATCTAAACAAAGATACAATTAAAAAAATAATTTATATTTTTTTAGTTAATTGTCTAATTTTTAATGTCTTCAAGTAAATTGTTATTATTATAACCTAAATTATTCAAATTTTAAATAATAAGTTTATCTTTTTAATAATAAAACATATTAATTTTAATGATTTACTATCAAGTTGGACTAATAATAAATAATATATTAAAAGAATATGTATTTTTACACAGTTAAAATAACATGTATGATTTGTATCTATATATACGATAATCCATTTAGGTATGATATAATTTCTTTTTCTTTCAAGTGACATCATTCTCATTGATAGTTAATTTTGCATATTAGTGTTTTTCATTTAGATTCGACATTCTATTAAGTATTATATTGGATAATCCTAATTATATATAAAATAATAATTTTAGATATTTTTAGTTAAATTTTTATTAAAAAAAATCCTATTGCGTGTTCAAAATACTTTTTACTATATTTAAGTGCTTTATTAATTGACTTTTGTTCTTAATAGGATGACGTGATAATTTTTTTCTTTTTTTCTTCTTGTTTTCAACTTATCAATTAACTTATTCATTCCTTTTCTTATCTCCTTTATCTCTTAGGTTAAGTCATTCTTTCTCATTTTTTTACTTCTTAGGTTAACTTGTTTTTTTCAAGCGAATTAACTTAAAAATTAAAGAGAAGAAAAGTAAACAGAATAACAAAAATAATGATCATACTATTTTTTTCCGATAAAATAAAACGATAGGATACTTAAATAAAATAATAAAATATTTTAAACACACTTAATAGATAAAAATTTAATTAAAAAAACTTAAATTTATATTAAAAAAACTCAAAATTTAATTAAGTATCATGCAAAAAAATTATTATGTGAATGAAAGTGTAGTGTTCAAAATCACATGATAACTTAATAATTATTCCTAGTAACTAACAAGAGTTGGTAGGATGTAAAAACAATGGAAAGTATCATGAAATATTTGTAAATAGAACAAATAATGTATGGTATATATTAACTTTAAAAAATGACATGGATAAGCCATTATTTTTAAACATTTAATAGCACCTATAATTTTTCTGTATCTCTCTTTCTATTGCATTACATATATATCTGTTGTTTTTTTACTAGGTGTTATGCAGTGAATAGGGTATCCGATATCATTTTTCTTGTAATCAAAAATTAAACTCTGAAGCAGAAGATATTTGGATCCAGTTCCTCCTTGAGTATTCCCTGAGAAGGGAATTTTGGAAGGCAAGTAGCAATACATTTAGCCACCTCAAAGTATGATTCATTCCTTCTCATCACCCCACCTTGTTCAACTCCAATACTATGACCAGGAAAGCTGCAGTTTCCTTCCATGGTTAGTGCCTCAATTTTCCCTGTCTTCAATCTCCAGCTCCCATTTATCAAATTAAAGCTATAAAGAGGAAAGAACCGTTGGCCATACACAGCTAAAAATTCTATGGCTTTCAGAATGTACTCAAAATCCTCTTCACTGATGTAGTAAGGAAAACTAACTCTAGTCCACCCTGGCTTTACTCCAATGTAACCCTGTCAAAGTAACAAACAATTTTGATCTTTTCAAAACTTGCTTTATGACAGCTAAATGTGTTTTATAACATCAATGTTCAAAATTAGTTTTGCTGTATTAATTTTTCACCTTTTCAACTGCTGATCTAATGGCAAGTGATTGAGACCTGTTGATGTGGAGCAATTGGTGGCCATAAGGTCCAGCACAAGCACACCCTCCACGAGCTTGGATTCCAAAGAGGTCATTGAGCAATGCTGCCACAAAAGGGCCATGAAGTGGTTTATCTCTTTGGTTCCCCGTTTCTGCCCACAGATCAAGTTCCCCTTCATTTTTCTGCTTACCATCACTCCATTCACCGGCTGAGGAACCATTGGTGGTGGAGTAAATGATAAATGACAATATAGCTTGTCTCTTGGCCTTCAAGTTTCCAAGAACCTCAATGTTGGGGTTTGAGGCAAGCCTCTTTAGTGCCTTGTTGATGTACATTTGTTCCCTTTTTTCAATCTCTTCACAGTTTATATATTCTTTCACCCAAAATGCCAGTGCTGCTCTCACAGTCTGGATTATTGGGGGCGTGCCCCCACTTTCCCTTTCCTCTATGTTCTCCAGGTATAATGTTTCCTGCATTGATAAGGTGCAGTGGACGATGATTATGGATGAAATTCAATGCTTTTCCAAATTCCCAACATGAAGATGGAGATTTACCTGTTCGTTGAAGCCATTGACATAAGTCACGGTTCCACCTCCACAAGTGGAAGGTGGTGAAGATCCTAGCAGATAAAGGGCCTTGTTCATGAGGAGAACCCCAGGAGAGTCAGGACCACCAAGAAACTTGTGTGGACTCAGGAACACTGCGTCATACCCATCACTCTCCCCAGATCTCATGTCAATCTCCACGTATGGACCACTGAACAAACAAGCAAAACCATTATCAAGTTTCCAAATTTGCCAACACACAAACTCAAGTACAACAAGAAATTATTGGATGATTTTACACATGTGTCGCATGAAAATTGTTCAGTACTATAAACATGTGGTGGTTTCACACTATGTAATAATTCCCCATTCTCAGAATTCTATATATACAAGTACCTTGCGGCAAAATCAAAGCATGCAAAGGCTTTGTACTGATGAAGAAGCTGAGCAACTGCACGTGTATCTAAGTAGATTCCCGTGACATTGCTACAAGCTGAAAAAGATCCCAACATGGGCCGGTTGGTATCTTTGTAGGCCTCAATTTGTGTCCTTAGAGCATCCATGTCAAGCAATCCTTCGTCATCGAGATCAATCTCCACCACCTCAGCCAAACTTTGCCTCCAAGAAAGAAGGTTTGAATGGTGCTCATGCGGTCCGACAAAAACCACCCATCTTTCTTCTGTGTTCAGACTCTTCAAAACCCTTTCCCTCAAAATAGATGGCACAGCGATCCCCATCACCTCTTGCAGCTTCTTGATAGCTGCAGTTGTGCCCGAGCCACATAATATAAGTGCATCATCTTCCCCACCACCTAAACATTTCTTAATGTACTCACTTGCTTCGTGTACCATTTTTGTTGTCCTGCTTCCAACGTAACTGTCGCATGTGTGAGTGTTACCTACGCACAAAAGATAACAGATCTAAAGAAATGTTTCCATGTTGAAAATTCCAGTGTCTTCCATAACATGCTTTTCTAATCTGGGAAGATTAAGTTCAGGTACGTACCTACACATACAAAACCCAACTACCAACATACTCCCTCTGTCCCACAGTTATTACAGTTTTAACTATGATGTTCTAAACTTCATTTATTGGAAAAAGTGAAGTTTTTTCACTAAAATTATTTCAAAAAAAGTCATTAGTCATTATGGGACGAAGGGGTAAAACAAGAGTACAGTTTCTATGCAAATCAATGAGAAATCATGATATGAATAACATTCAAAGTAGTTATTATTAAAGTCAACAAACATTTATGATTGGAAAAACAATATATACTAGCTTATATATATGAATGAGGGTGGCTTGATATGATCATACCATAGAAAGGAAGAACGTGATTGATGATGAAATTCTCATTACAGTGAAGGCTGCGGCCTGAAGCAGTGTGGTCAGAATAGACAACTTCTCTTTTTCCAAACGGGGAATCAAACTCTGCATGGTAACCAATGATCTGGGACCGCAACCAGCACAGTTTTTCATCCACCGATTCATTACACGGGAGACCCATCTCCACAAGCTTCTTGAAGGACTCAGAGTGGTTGCAAAAGTCATGAGATGTTTCTGAGGTGGTTGGTTTGGTTAACACTCCAACCTCGGTATTGGTTTTGTCCTTGCCATGGCTTTGATCCCTGCATGGTTGGACCAACACAGGTTTGTCTGCCAATAAGGGGTGCTCCTCCCTCATTAGGTAGAAGAAGTGAAAAGAATGGCGAATGATGTTGTTGATGTAACTCAGCATATAAGAAACGGTGGAAACGAAGAAGGCTTTAAGAGAAGGCGTAAGAGTTTTGGACTTATATTTTGGTGAGAGTTAATAGTTTCAGTGGGATCATATTATGGGCTGCACAAACCTGGTGGTGTCTTTTTTCTTGTGGATGCGTACAATTCAGGTGCGAAACATAGTATTTGAACTTTATGAATTATAATAATAGTTTCTTTTTGTTTCTGTTGGCCTTCAGTGCATGGTAATGCTATATTACTCAACTTGAAACCAAGTAATCGTGATGGCACGTTACCTTGTCTTAGTTTTGGGACAACGGTAATTTACAGGTGTAAAAGATTATTTTATACTTTCTTCAATATTTAAAAATATGGATTGGATAAATTTTAATTCGGATTAGGATAAATCATATAGAAAGAGATCGTTCGTTAGTATTCAATTCATTCATTAAATATGTGGGTATTGATGGGTATCTAATTCCTTCATGAAAGTAATACAACATTAGATTTTATATGTGGCAAATATATATATATATATATAAATAAAAGTAGTTAAGTTGATTAGCTTTAAATAATAATATCATACACTGAAATTCTTTTCAAAGATACATGTAAAATTAAATGGTTTGAATTGCATTTATATTTAATGAGTTGTAGTTTTACTGAGTCAATAAATACATCAACTTTAATGATGAATCGGTAATTGTTTCTATAAACATTATTTATGGAAATACAGTGATTATTTCATTGATATATTTTACTATAAAGTGACTGTATATAAAATTAACGATTATTGCATTCAAGAGTGGCTATATATATTTCTTATGTTCAGAAAAATATAATGTTTCTTTTCTTATATCAGGACGCGAAATAACATATTTGAACTTTCAAACAATTTTTGAAAATTTAAAATATTTAACTGTGGAAAAAAAATTAATGTGAACAAAATTTTAATCTGATAATATTAGTTAAGGTATCCATGAATTTAAAAAAATATATATATCTAGAAAAGTAAATTAGTATATTTGATCTATTTATTTCTTTAATGATTAGATTAATTGTAAAGTTTAGTTTATATATTTATCCAGAAACTTTACAAATAATTAATGAATCATTAATGTTAAAATCACATGGATTATCACCTAACATATCATCAACTTAGTAGACTTTAACTAGTCAATGTCCTGACCTACTTAAGTTTGAAGTAAGTCTCTCTCAACTTTTCACCATATATAAGTCTTATTTATAATGAATGGTCTTGATTAGATGATTGTGTGATATTTGATAAGTGATACATGGATATTTAGAGTGTTATCATTATAAAAAAAAATTGATTTACTTATAGATTATTACGCATAAATAAAAATTTGTATAAATTTAACACTACATACAAATTTTACTTACAAACCTATTACTTACGAAAAAACACATAATTAATTATCTACAAATTTTATCCAGAAAAATATTTATAAATAATTATATTTAGATAAAAATATATAAGTAAATTTAATATTATCTACGAATTTTACTTACTGAAATTTTTTTAGATAATTATCTACAAATTTTATCTATAAAAAAATTCTTAGATAAATTAGCTACAGATATAGGTATATGTGTAATTAATTATAGATCTTTCTATAAATAATATCAATAATTAATTTTATTATTTATTTAATTATTAATATTGTCAATATTATTATTAATAATTTCTATTATTAAAACTATTATTTTTATTATCAATACTATCATTAATATCTTTAATATTATTATTATAAATAATATTAATATTAATAACAGGTCCTTTGCCATTACACAGTGATACCAGAATACATCAAAGTGTTGAGTAGCCTCGGATCCACTGACAGGTCCTTTGCCATTTCTTCACCAATCCATGTCGTAATTTTCTTTTCTTGTTTAATAAAAAAATGTTAAAAGAGCTTATTTTTATAAAATTAGATTCTGACATTATATATAAAAGTTCATCTCCAAATAAGAAGGCTCAAACCAAGATAAAGATATTGCTCTTTCTTTCTTATTTATTGAGGCTTAATATTTATTATAAACGTTTCATAAACATTCTCAAAAAACTTTAAATAAACGAATTATACCTAAACTTCTGTGTAAATAAAAAATGAAAGAAAAAAATCGAGTTGTTTATAAATGAAAATAGGTTAATCTATAACTTGATTTATAGAAATTCTTTCAAATAAATCTTCTTAGTTCTTATGTTTAATTTGTATGTAAATTAATTTTAGTTTATAAGAAAACTAAATTTTTCTTTGTAAAAATGTTGTCCAATAAAAAAGTGCTACTTTTGAAGACATTTTTTTGAAAATGAAAGTTAAAAAAGAAATATAAAATATTCAATGCAATACACCCTCATATAATTAATTAAAAAAATTAACAATCTCAAAAATATTAAATGATCAAATGTGTTTGGATGAAACGATTGTTATAGATCAATTACAGCAAAATGAATTTTCAAAAATTACATACGTTTAATTAAAACAATTTATGAGACGATTTGTAAGAAAACATTCTTAACTTTTCAAAAAAGATTTACAATAATATATCACATCACATCATTTAAAATTAAAATTACATGATTCTCTTTACAATTAGACAAACAACTATAATTGATTATACATTATTTATAATCAATTACATGTTATAAAATTAATATATAACAATATTATATGTTATATAATTGATTATATATTATAAATTTAATATATAATTAATTATAAATATATATATATATATATACATAGTTATATATTATAAATTTAATATATAGTGAATTTTAAAGATATGTAATTAATTATATATTATGATATAAAATATAATATTAAAATACAAAATTATATATTAAATTAATTTATATAATTAAAATATTTTATGACATAATTAATAAAATAAATAATAATAATAATAATAATAATAATAATATAGATGTGATGTAATAAAAATAAGTATAATTATTTATAATTAATATAAATTTATTATAATAATAATACTTTTTAATTTTAGTATAAAAATATTAATAAGTTTAATTTATTGATTATATTTAATAATTTAATAATATTTTATTAAATAAATTTAAATAAATCTAATTGTATTATTAAATATTTTTTCAAAAATTACTAAAACTATTATAATTAATTAAATTAAAAAAATCATTTTTAATTATTTTTAAAGTTAATGATAAAAATATAATTATAAAATATTATTTATTAAAAAGAATTCAAAATTAATTTATACATATCATATCATTCAAAATTTTCATAAACATTCTTTTCAAATTTCTCTAAATCTAATCATATATCCTTTAATTTAATTACAATGTTAACATCGAATCACTTCCATGAAAATCACCCAAAAAATTTTAATTTATATAATTATGAATGATTATAACTATGCATTAGTATCCATACACATCTTCCGAAGAATAGAGATAAACTAAAATTACCTTAGGTTTTGAAAATGACAGTAAAAGTAATTTATAAACAAAAGTTAAAAAAAAAATAACGAATTATATAGATTAAAATGATGATTAATATTGAGAAAATAATTAAATTCTAAAATGGAGAACGTTGGGATTTACATCTTCATGGAGTATGGCTTGAGAGGGGAACTTAGGGAGAAGACTAGCAATACATTTTGCTATATCTAGGTATGATTTCCTTAACACACCAAGTTCTTTGGTTCCAACACCTTCTTTCAGTGCTTTCAAATCATTTGCTTCCTTTAGAGCTTTTTGAAAGTTGCAGTTATTTTGGTTTATCAGAGCCTGAAGTTTCTCTTTCTTCACTCTCCAACTGCCCTTTCTCAAATTGAAGGTATACAAGGGAAGGAAGCGTTGGCCATAGTTTGCTACAAACTCTATCGCTGTTAAAATGAACTCAAATTCCTCCTCCTCCATGTAATACGGAAAACTAACTCTACTCCATCCAGGTTTTACTCCAACATAACCCTATTCAAGTAATAAGCAATATCAGTTTCAACATTATTTAGCCATTGTTTCTTGGTAAATTTGGTTCTAACAATTTCTCTTTTTATATAAATATTTTGACAGTGAAATGTAGAATACGTTGAGAGAATGTACCTCTTGAATTGCTGATCTGATAGCAAGAGATTGAGATTTGTTTATAGTGAGCAATTGGTGGCCATAGGGTCCAGCACAAGCACACCCTCCACGAGCTTGGATGCCAAATAGGTCACTTAGCAGTGTGGCAACATAAGGGCCATGAAGTAGCTTAGCTCTTTTGCTCTCTGTCTCTTTCCACACATCAAGTTCTCTTTGTTTTTCCTCTTTCTGGCTGTCTTCTAGCCATTTAATGCCCCAACCAGGTGATGAAGAACTTTTATTGGTGGTAGAATAAATGATAAATGACAATATGGCTTGTCTTTTGGTGCTCAAGTTTCCAAGAACCTCAATGTTTGGATTAGCCATTAGTCTCTTAAGTGCTTTGCTAATGTAAAATTGTTCACGTTTCTCAATCTCTTTGTAGGTGATGTACTCTTTCACCCAAAATGCCAATGCTGCTCTCACTGTCTGGATTATAGGAGGGGTGCCCCCATTTTCCCTTTCCTCTATGTTCTCCAAGTACAGTGTATCCTGCAACATTATGAACACCCACATAAAGTTTAAAAGCATTTAAGAAACTCTTATATTTTCTAACCAAGAAATATGTGGAGTTTTTATTTTTTTTATTTCATACTCAACCGATTCTTCTTATGATTAAGTTGATTTATTTTAGATAAAATGGTATCTCCTGCAACTAGATGCCCATAAGAGATTAAACCTTAATCAAGTGTCAAACTACTTGGCAACTTTTAGACCAGAAGTTTATATTAGATAAAGAAAAATGTGTTGTATGAAAATTGTTTTAAATTACATGATTTCATTATTTGCAAATTATTTCTTGAAAAGAGATAGCAATGTTATTAAAATTTCTTAATTTTCTTCCAAGAACATTTTGAGAAAAAAATTATATTAGTATACTTTTTTGTATAATAAAATATTGAAAAGTAAATTTAAACCTAATTCATTTTTATAAAATAAGTTCATAAAATTTAATTGAAAAAAATGATAAAAAAAAGGTGTAAAAAATTGAAATATTAATTGATATAGAGATAATATCGTGAAAAAACATCAGTTCAGATTATATAACTTTTGGGGAAAGAATGAGTGGATTAACCTTTTAGATGTTTATATGAAAAAATTATAATCATAAATCTAAATATTTATACAATTCGTTTTTTATAATATTTTATAATATATTTACAATTCGTTTTTTTTTTCTATCTCCCGTATGCGTATCATCTAGCAAAACACATATACAATTTCTTAGCTGTGTTACAGTGTAAGAATTGTTGTAAAAATGGACAGGTTAGGTTTATCCAATAATTTCTATGTATAAAAAATCAAAATAATTATTAAGATGTGAGGAAAATGTTATATATATAATTTAATTTTGGACAAATTATTCTGAAATCACAATTTTTTTAGAACTTAAACATTTTTTTATTAAATCATTACATTATCACTCTTTTTTCTCTCTTTTTTTGTATTAAACGTGTATATCATTAAATTTAAAAAACATTAGCTTACACTCCTAGAAGAAAGACTACCATAATAAAAAAAATATATAATTTAAAAAAATATATATTTATGAATTGACATTTCTACATTTTCTACACCGCTGACATTTCTCTTTCCATTTCAATTCATATGAATGAATAAAAAAAAGTCTAACTCTAGAAAATGACGGGTTGATTTATAAACACGTTTTTACAAGGATCAAAATATAAAATTGTGAGACAGGGAAATGAAATGATAAATGCGAAGATTTTTTTTTTTTTTTTCTCTAGTGAGGTTACGTGGGAAGACTAAATTTATGATTTGACTTTTATATTTTGTTTAGAATTTGACATTAAATAGGTTTTTGATTTGAATATGTGAATTTACCTTTTCGTTGAAGCCGTTGACGTAATCCACAGTGCCACCTCCACAAGTTGATGGCGGCGAAGATCTTAATCCGTAGAGAGCATCGTTCATGAGGAGAATTCCAGGAGAATCAGGACCACCAAGAAACTTGTGTGGACTCAGGAACACTGCATCATACCCATCACTCTCCCCAGATCTCATCTTTATCTCCACGTATGGACCACTAAACAAACACATACAACATTTTTTCATCAAACTTTAATGAATCATTTTGTTTAGTCTCTTAAAAACATTAAAACATCATTAAAAAACATGTCTATGATTCTAAGTAAGTACCTGGCTGCAAAATCGAAGGATGCAAAGGCTTTGTATTGATGAAGAAGCCGAGCAATTGCTCGTGTATCTGAGTGGATTCCAGTGACGTTGCTACAAGCTGAGAAAGATCCCAACATGGGTCGGTTGGTGTGTTTGTAGGCCTCAAGTTGTAGCTTTAGAGCGTCCATGTTTACCAAGCCTTTGTGATCAAGACCGATTTCGACCACCTCAGCCAAACTTTGCCTCCAAGAAAGGAGGTTGGAATGGTGTTCATGAGGCCCAACAAAAACCACCCATCTTTCTTCTGTGCTAAGGCTCTTCAAAACCCTTTCCCTCATGATAGAGGGTACTGTGATTCCCATCACTTCTTGCAGCCTCTTGATGGCTGCGGTTGTGCCAGAGCCACAGAAGATGAGTGCATCGTCCTTCCCACCACCTAAGCATTTTTTAACGTACTCACTTGCTTCGTGCACCATCTTTGTTGTCTTGCTTCCCACGTAACTGTCGCACGTGTGAGTGTTGCCTGTGTATGCAGAAAATGACACGAGTTTGGATTGATGTTTCATATAGTTGAAAATTCCTCAATGATTTAGCTAGAAAGAAAAACCAATTTTGTTTCAGATTTGGCGTATCTGCAAGTCAAACAATAAAGAAACTAAACCCCATAGGTGAGTTTATATTAAATTTTATGTATTTCTAGAAAGAGAGATAGATACAAAATTTTCCTTTCTCTGTCATGGCGGCATGAGAGGATTGTTTCTCATAAATTAACCATTACGGTTGTCAAGAACATTGTTTGGTTGGAATTTTGTCAAAAGCTACAGAAAAAATTGCTTTGGAAATTTATTTCGTAAATTTTCAAAGTGGAAACTCTAATCATATTACACTTCTTGTATTTGCTCTCTTTTAGTTTTTGAAATTTTTTTGTTCCGGTTAAATGACATAGATTGCAGATTGAGTTAATTGTAGTTTTTTGTTTATGTTTTTTCTTCTAAACTCTAAATCTTAAATTCAAAATTTCATTTCTCGTCCTAAATTCAAAGTTTCATTTCTCTGTAATGATTAACAGAATTTAAATATCAATTATATAAAAAGATCGTGATGTAAAAACAGCAGTTAATTGTTCTTCTTTTAATATTTATATTTTACAAAGAAATGACAATCCATTTTTCAGAAATAATATAATTATTGTGAAAATAAATTTTTATATTTTGTAAAAGAAAAAATAAAGAATAAAATAACAATTATAAGACGGTGTAAAAATTTGATAAGTCTCAAGATATTTTAATCTTTGTCACCTAAAACATTTATACCCTAAAGGTACATATATACATATATATTTATTGTGAGAGTGAGTCCTCCCTCATGAAAATTTTTTAACGCGAAAACATTGTGTCTTTATTCTTTATAGACATTTACTTATAAATTTCAAATAGGTACCAGTATTAAATGAATATTAATGAACAAAATTTATTTAATTATGTGCTGATACAATAAATTTGATCTTGAACTTGTGTATATTAAAACCAACATCATGGAGCTAACAATTTTAACTACGATTCTTTTCTTATCCTCCCTCTATTTATATAATTTATATAAAAACTAATAGAGTTTTACTACTATATCATAGTATTGTAATTTGAAAAAACTTATCACGAATATTTGAACCCAATTTTTTTTATACTTTTTAATACGAACATTTAGCTTAATACAAAAATAATCCAGTTGTAAATAAAACTCTATAACCGTTCAACTTTAAAGTTGAGTTTATCACATCAAATGTTTAAAAAAACTCAAGTTTATATTAGTTTTTAGAAGAAAATAAAATAAATTATTTTTAAAGTAAATTATTTATGTACACCAATTTTGTAAGAAGTTACAAAAATTAAATTTACTTTATTTTGTAAACAAAATTATGAAGAAAAAAAAAATCTACCAATTATTTTTTTTTTATCTTTTTGCAACTCGTACTTCCAAAACTTTTAGATTGAGTTGTGTTTTAAGTTCTAAAATTTAAGACGAGTCAGATTTTAAAATAATTAATTTTCAAATTAACGAATACATCATAATTAATCCCTCGAATGAACCATGAAAGGACTAAAATAATGTTATCCTCTCAAACATTAAAAAATATTTTTCCAGAAAACTAAATTGATTTTAAAATTTTAAAATGAAAACTCGATTGAGAAGAAACAAAGACTGGTGCAGTTGAAATTTGATTTGGAAAAAGATTGATGAAGAAAGTAAAGATGATGCGAGGAGAGACGAAGGAAGGTGACGCAGGTACCTACCGTAGAAAGGAAGAAGATGATTGGCGATGAAGTTTTCATTGTAGCGAAGACTGCGAGCGGAAGCGGTGTGATCAGCATACACAACGATTCGTCTTCCAAACGGAGAATCGAACTCTGCACCGTTTCCGATTATCTCAGACCTTAACCAACGCACTTTTTCTTCAACGCATTCGTGACACGGCACTCCCGTCTCCACCGCCTTCTCAAATTCCGATTCTGACTCTGATGATTGCTTGCAACATTCACGATGAGACCTCGTTTCGTCTTCGCTCGAAACCCTTATTTTGTCTGATTTGAAAATGTGACGTCGTTTACGTAAGCAATGATATGCTTGAAGGGATGCATCCTGGATCCTCTCCAGATGCATTCCCTGTGGCCAACATCCAATCCACATCTATGTATCACTCTTCTTCACTTCTTCTCCAACCACCTTCAACATGCATCAATTATGCTCACATGTCATTCTTCTTCTAATTCTGCATTAAGTAAATACCAAAGAAAATGCACATGATATGTATCATGTATTTATGTGTCTACATGTGTATTCATATATATATATATATATATATATATATATATATATATATATATATATATATATATACACACATCAGGATCAAATTTATTGACATGCATGATTAATTATTTTCTTATGATCCATGAATATATCGTCGTAGATGTCATACGGTTTGCGGCCACTTGCACGTTCTCACTGGCCAACGCAAATACTAGTATTATATAATTATTTTCGCAAGTAATTCAAAATCTTCCACGTATATCTAACTGATTTTTTTTTTATTTTTTATAATAATGTTCATTATCTTCTCAAGACATTCAATATTATTTAAGATAGGAAGAGGATTCTTAGGAGGTTTATTCTCCTACAATTTATGAAGAAAGTAAGCAATTTATTAATTGTCTTAAAAATATTTAATATTTATGATGAAAAAAAGTTGACAATATAGTAAATAGCAGGAAAAAATAATCGTGCATGGCTATGAAATTTATAGATATTTTCTCAAACCATCGAAGTGTAAGTTTGATTGCAACATCAAATCAATTAAAAAAAAATACGCCCTAATTAGATGAACTACATATGATTAATCGAATCCTCTTTGTCAACTTAAAGTTGATGTGTACCCAATAGGAAACTTAAACCTGATAACTGATGGCTACCTCTCACAACAGCTAGAAAGTCGGCAACTACTTTTCAATTAATTAATTAATTCGATACCCCTCTCTCTATATATATCTTTTATTAGAAAAATATTGCATTTAATAGGTATTAAATAGGTGCAAGCAGTACGAAACAGAAACTGGTCAATCACGTCAATGCCATAACATTGCTTCGAATGATGAAGTATTAACTGGTCAAAAATTTTGTTAATTTTTTACAACCATTTTTAGGAAATCCAATAAATTCTATGTTATTTTAATTATAGAACAATTTATATTTCACGTTGTGATTATCACTGGCCGCTGAAGTAAGCACTAATTATATACATTTTTTTTATTGTTTAAGTGCTTTTCGGACTCTAAATCTCATATTTTTTAACAATTTCAAAAACGTATAAGTATTAATGGCATAACAGAAAAACAGGCACACATGTATTTTTTTGGAAGTTCCACTCCTTACGCTGTTGTTGTCATCATGGATAAATCTGATCATGTCCATACCTCGGGAAAAAACAATGAATGTACACGTAAATGCAAAGTAGTTGGCTAATTAATTATATTCATATATAATGGCATATTCACAGTGTAAAAATACATAACATTTACGTTTTTTTTTATGAATTGATAATTTAAGATATTAAAGTAGTTTTTTTTATGATTTGGCTTTTAATTATGCATTTTCTTTTTTGTGTTTGGAAATTCAGATCAAAGTGAAAAATAAAACTATATTCAAAGTAATTTTAACTTCAATTATAGTGGAAACTGATGGTGTTATAACTGATTTGAAAAATTACCTACTATTTTATATTAATTGATTCTACATGTTTTTAAAGAATTTGAATAGTTAAAAATAGCTTAAATTGAATTTTTTTTGCAGTGTGTTGAACTTGAGGCTTGTGGTGGACATGATGAATATAAGCTTTCCTTCACTAATGATATAGTTGGCTCTTTTTATCACCAACAACAAAAAATACTAATATGAATATAAATACAATGTACAATAATGTTATTTTCGACTTTCCTCATTGCAATCTACTTAGAATTAATATTTTTTTTTCTTGCTCAAGGTCATCATCCATCCAAACTCACAATCACTATTCATAGCACTAACCGGTATGGTAAATTTGCTAGTCATCTCGAAATCTTGCTTATCTACATTCTGCTGTCTATCTATCTGGTGTTAGTGTCTGTTTTTGTATTTGTTGTAGCTATTTGATACCCAAAATGAATATCTAAAAGGATCCAAGTTATAGTGTAACATCCCACGATTATTATGCTTCTTAATCCCACAACCAAAGTACTGGGTCCTTCAATGTCTTTCTTTAAAGGTGTTCACCAGCATGATGGTTTTGCTACATTTAGTCTTGATTCTCCTACAAGTTGTGCACACAAGTATGATGAATGGGTAATTGTATTTCCCATACTAGACTTGTACTACATCAAAGAATTCTAAACATGGTTCGAGAAAGTTAATTATCCAACCCAAATTCCAAATCCAGTGTGAGGCAAGCATGTAGAACCATACATGTTATCTCCTTCCTCTGTTGCTTCTTTGATGGAATAAGAGGAAATAGTCCCATATTTTGCCGGTAAATTTCCTCTCCTAATAACTTCATTGTGAATCTTACTGGACGGGTGATATCTTCTTCTCTATTGAAAAGCTTATGCATCATAATTCTTATTATATATATTCTTCTAAACTTTATTTGTTTTATATTCCTCAATTCTCCTCCAGATTAAAATATATGTGAAATTTGTCAATGTTATTAATTATGTCACGACCTCTATTAATTGTTACTCTTATTGTGCAAAAGATAATTAAGTTATTACATGTTACTTGTATTGGCTCTATTCTAATTCTCTTAATGCATTCCTTTGTATGTAGAGATAGTTCTCACGTGTATTTCTGCATAGATTGAATCCATATTATTAAATTAAAATATCAATCAAATTACGTAAATTTCATATTGAAAAACTTATTTGTTATTCTAGTCCGGACCTTTCTTTATGTTGCATTAAATAGACAGCCATCGGAACTTTTCATTCGTAAATATTATTATATTTATTTGATTACATATATATATATATATATATATATATATATATATATATATATATATATATATATATATATATATATAAAAAA
>Ga0209700_102246_pt1 | contig 39493 bp, 16 predicted proteins | sample SiratroredBW_FD_187528 | JGI IMG/M metagenome (GOLD analysis project Ga0209700, IMG submission 187528) | Root nodule microbial communities of legume samples collected from California, USA - Siratro red BW (SPAdes) (version 2) | ecosystem: Host-associated > Plants > Roots > Nodule | place: USA...
CAGAAACAAATCCACTATCTGTTTTACGTCAAGCAATACGTGGAGTAACTCCCGATATAGCAGTAAAAGCAAGACGCGTAGGCGGATCAACTCATCAAGTTCCCGTTGAAATAGGATCCGCACAAGAAAAAGCACTTGCCATTGTATTTATGGTGGTAATGGAATTACATAGGTAGTTTTCAAAATAGGATCATTGAGTAAATAAAATCTTTGGCTCATTTTTTGAAAACTTTTGTTTAAATCTTTAATTTTTTATCGAACAACATTTCATCTCAGAGATATCTGACCTAATTTTTTTGTAAATGATAACTCCATCACTAATGAATTCTTCATGAAGTGCTTCAAAAACAACCACAATTGTGTTTAATTCATGGAACTAGTTTTGTTGGATAACTCTCATATTATAATACCATTCCTTTAGAGTGCCCGCTAGTCAACAATAAAATTCCTCAATCACCTTATATAGATCAATGTCTTTCATTAGTTTAGCATCAGACCATGTTTTGAACTCAATGATTGTTCTTCTTCACTAGTTAGGAGGTATATCATCTAAGGTTAACTAGGATCCCCTTACTGGTCTAGTGGCACCTATTATGGGAAACCAAACCACCTCATCACTAGGACAATCATATATAGCTTCAATCCTTGATTCTGACCCTACTATAACTGTGGTGGTTATTAGAATATTGGTCAAATTAGTATATCCAGATTCTCCTTTTGAACCTTTAGATGATGAGTCTTTTATTGTGGTTTAAGAAGAGGAGATTTCATTGTCAGATTTGGAACAAGGTTCTATGGAAAATTGAGTATAATGGTCTTCTGAATCTTGAAGTATATTTTGATTAGATAATGATGGATTTCTAGGAGAGAATTCACGAGATTTTTTAGGGGATAAGATTGTTTATTTTTACTCTTTTCAAAAGACTTTTTGAATTGGACTCATGATGAGCTTTGTTATGTAAGTAAAAGTTGTGGACAAAGTTCACAAGGTCATAAAAATTGGAATAGGATAAAAGAGTTTTTTTTTTCTCTTTCCGAACTAAAGACTAATAGATCAATAAAGAGGAAGCAACATAACCATATGATTTTATTGGAAGAGTCTATTTTTCTTTAATTTTTGTTTTGATATATTTATCTAGGTAAAAGATTTGTGCCTCTCTAGCTTTTTTATTTCTCTTTCTTTAGCATTGGAAGCTTCTCCAAAGATGGTACTTCTACTAGTTGTTTGTAGTAACTCTTCATTTTAGTAAAAAAAAGATTGCTCAACCCTTCCATCTGGATTCAGTTTTAGAAGAGGAGATGTTGTTGGGTTTGGTGATGATTTTTGTGACTGGATTAACTTTTCTTTTCAGAGTCGGGAACTTGTGGTCATAACTTGAATTTGTAAACATCATGCAAGGAATGCCTTTAACAAACTAGCTTTATAGGCATACAATTACCTTTCAGCAAGATCTTAGAAGAGAGAAGTCCTTATTCTTTTAGTATATGTACACTCCTTCTATAGATTCCAAAAGGGTCAAACATGTTACCAGGGTCAATTCTTAGGTTGGGAGGAGGAAAAGGTTTGCATGCATCTCCTCTTTTATCTATGTCGTGATCATCTTCTTCATCATTAGAGTCTCTAGTATGTCTGCAACAATCACAATCGGAATCACATTTTTTAGGTGCGACATCCCATAATGGTCCTTGATCTTCTTTGTATAAATAAGCTTGCCATCTGAATATGCTCCCAAATAGACATCTTTCCTTCTTTGGTCACCGGTTGTAACATTAAAATAGAAGACGAGCTACTCGTTGTAGTCTCGTCGGAGGTTTTGAATATGATTTTTTCTGACCCATTTACAAATCTCTTAAAAGTTACTTCTATTGATTGTTTTGACATTTTGTTCTCATGCAACTTTTCATATAGTTTGTAATCCATTGTAAGGAATAACTTGAATAACTTAAGGAGTTTCTTATTGGTGGTTGGCTAGAACAAAGAATGTTCCATCATTGATGGTTGGTAACGAGACATTAATGACATGATCTTGGAGTTTGTAAATGAATTGATGATGGAATGTGGTAAACAAAGCTTCAGTCACTTGATATGCTCTAATTATCTGAATTTTGAGTTTTAGCCTCTTAGAGATAGTGGGATCTCTTAGGCTAACATAATGAAAGAAGATGGTGAAAATTATACTTCCAACTTGTAGCGCAGTTAAAACGATTCCTATCACAATATTTTCATAATGAAGATAATTAATGTTTAGTACAGAAACCCTTGTAGAAATGAAAAGACCTAATCTTTTTGCGGAAGAAGATAATTAATTTGACTATTATATAATGAAAATGAGAAAATTATTCAAATTGTGTAATGGGTTTTCTAGAAATCTTAATGATAATATATTTTTCTTTTGAAATAATTGCTCCATCTCAGAGAATTGGACATATTACTTGATATGTGGTGAGTTTGATAATTAATCTAAGGATAGATCTTTTCCTAAAACAAAGTGGTGTAAAGAGTAAGAGTATAGTTTTTTGAAATCCGAACATCTTTAAGAATATAGAAATATTCTATTAGATTTTCTGTTTTTAAAGAAAGTGTTTATGAAAGAAATAAGAAAACAAAGAATAGAGTTTAAAAAGACTCATGAAGAATTATCAGATGTCGATTCCATAAATAGAGAATTTCCCTTAATTGCTTTGCGCAATACCCCACTTGAGATAGAGACATGTGTTTTCAACATAGACAATTATTCTCTGATTACCAAAATAACAATTAACATCCTACCTAATGGGATCTTCATGTGTTTGGAGTGAAAATCATAGTTCTATTTCATATTATGTATTAGAATAGTTTTATATGCTATCATTTGGTTTAACTGTCATAAATTAATCAAATATTTTTTTTAAAAAAATTTACACTTTGAGTAAAAAGAACAAGTTGGTACAAAACCTTAAAAGGTAATCCAATATGTTACAATAATTCTTGTTCATTTATAATAATTTAATAGCTTGGGTGTAGCTTTTTCTATCTTGGGTTTATAACTTGGAAGCGCCTTAGGTGGCGAACTTGTCCAAGGTACCAGGACAAACTTACAAAAGAAATAAATGAGGAAATAGATGATGACCAAAGCATAGGAATTTTGTTTTCAAGTACTCACAAAAAAGACTTGTAATATGATAAATAATGTATTATATGGTCTAATCTCTTCTTTAATGTTTATTCTTTTAATATGTTTGGATTTTCACATTGTTAACTATATTTATTCTAAAATAATACACATGAAATAAACAAAATGGTAGGCATAAGAAAGATATTATTAGCAAAGATCATTATTCAACTGGGTATACAAAAAATAAAAAGAAGGAATGAAGGTGAAGATTGTGAAGTCAAGCTAGCTAACAATGCAAAGTGGGTAAGTGTGTGAACAGAAGGCACTTTAAACCCTAGAAAGCTCAAATCCCATGGGGTAAACAGTAATTATTAGAAGCTAATGATTGTTGCTAAACACATAAGATCATTGGATTGTCCCAGTGGGAGAGATATATTGAAAGAATCAAAATTATCTCATTTCAATTACCAAGTCTGAGATTTATGCTTTCTCACTTTTCTATACAGTTTGTAAAGCTCCATTATCACCGAGTTTGCCGCAAAAGTCAAAAAGCATGAGAAAAAACATCTCAGCATGTTGCTATAAGGTGGAGAAGATAAGAGATAAATAAAGTTAGTGATGGAGAAAAAAAAAGAAGCTCGTAACCCAATGTTTTGTCTATAACTCGGTTTGCATCTTGGCTAGTGGGAATGTAATTATTTGTTTAAGGTAATTCTAACCACCAAATTAATGTCATCGAATTACTTTTTTCTATCCAATATTTATGGAAAAGGTAGTTATATCATACCATCATAAAAAAAGTTACCGCTGAGAAAAAAAAAGTTACTATAGACATTTTTTAAACACTAATTCAATAATTTTCAAATTATTAAAATTATACAGTAATGGATTTTTGTTTTTGTTTTTATGATTAGAGTGATGTTCTTATTCCATACAATAGTGATCTCTCACTTAAAACTTGTTGCCGGTTTATAATGATTGATAATAATGTTCAAGATGTGTTAACAACAGATTTGTTTTAATATTAAAAGAATATTAATTTTAATCTATTAAGACACATGCGTCTAAATAAATTTCATATTAAAATTGTCATCAGAAAAAAATCTGCACTTCCATTGGGCACTTGTCAAATTTCTCATGAAATATTCATGTTTTCTGGCTCTTCGTCAATTTAATTATTATTATTATTATTATTATTATTATTATTATTATTATTATTATTATTATTATTATTATTATTATATACTTTTATGTCTCAAAACTAAGGATTTAATTTAAACCTTGATAACTTTTTTTTTCCATGACATTCAATAAAAATCATATCGATTTAATTCGTACGAAAACAAATTATTAATTTTTTTTATGGTGGAGAAACTAAATTGACATAACTATTTATTGGGCCTTTGGAAGAGTGGAAGAGATTAGGTGTATTCCTAAATTCATATTAAAACGATTGTAAGGCTATGATCAGACATTTACAACAGTTATATTAATTATCTGATATTTAATACCTTTTAGAACAACATTTCTGTCCATTTTTTTGTTAGCATAATATACTTTTATATCAATCCATCTTGAGACATGAATTTTGTTTCATTCATTAAAGTATTTTCCATTCACGGAGAAGTCCAACATGATAAAATATATTCAATGAACTTAACTATCAAAACTTTTCTTTTTCTCATCATCTCTCTCTTTCCTATATAAGAGTTGTACAAATATAATTTCTGAAGAGCTTATTGTTGTTTTATGCAGACACCTCTCTATATACTATTGTTTCTTTCATTTGGAGCCTAAAGTTGTAAGACCCTCAACTCAAGCACTGACCTTTAACTTGTCCCAATAACTGTAAAGATCTGAGAGTCTGAACCCAAGAATGTTAACCAAGGAAGAGTTAGCTTTCAGAACTATATATGTTCTGCTTCTCAATGAGGTAATGTTTTATGCTAAGTGCATTTCCTGTGTCAAAAGCTCAAAATCTACTCATTTCAATTCTCATATTCTCCTTCTCTATTCTACTGGCTTCATATAGTTTCTTTCTACTTCATGCAGTGTGTATAGAACTAACAGCATGGTTCATTCCTAACTTTCCATGCATGCTAATTCATCATGTTGTGCATATATGGAACTATGCATTTTCTCTTCAATCTAGAATCCTACTACTTAATCAGCTTAAAGTTTTGGCTTCTTTTCTGCATGAATTAATAAACAAAGCACTAGGAACTTTGTTTTGTTAAGGTAGGTTATTTTACACTGATAATTTGTGGTGAGACTATTTTCTTTTAGTTTCATAGACAGGTAGGCGTCTCAACATTTTCTTTGTTAATAATCTGGCAGTGCAGTTTCCAGAGATTGCATCAAAAAACTTTAACTTTCCTTAACTAAGTAGTAAATAGTTTTAATTCTACATAACTATGAAGTAAATCAAAGCTCAAATCTTTATTAAAAATGTGTTCATATTTAATATCCACGAAACTCAAAACATATTTGCTTTTATAAAAGATGATATCTTGTCAGTTGAAAATGAAAATAAAATTTAAATCCATTGTGCAATTCATAAAAACTATACAGTATAGTTTTATCCTTTTATTATTGGTGATAATTTTTTGTATTGGTTCATATTTCTCACTCTCAAGATTTCACTGGTTTTCTGTTGCTGATCCTATTCAGTGCATAACAAAGCTACCTATTTACTTTCCCAATCAATGAGATCCAAGTATTTTTACCGTAGCAGTGGGAATTTTATTATATTAGATGTTGATGAGATTATATAGTGTAATAAAACTAAATACTTAGCCACTTTTTGCCTTTATTGCATAATGAAGACATCATCATGTTATAATAGTTTTAGCAGTCTCATTACCAGGTGATGTTATTACTCAACTTTAAATAATTAAAATAAGTTGGATCTAGAAAGATCTTGTTTTGGATTAAGACAAAAAATATTTATAACCAACATGAACTTTAGATCTCCACCCAAAGGGTAAAATTCCAAGTCTGCATTCAATACAAAATCTTCGAAGTTCTAGTGAGTAGCTAGCCTAACTCTGTGGCCATGTTCCTGCAAAAGACACGGCCTCAACTAGGTTGCATTACATAGGATTAAAATTGACTTAAGTAGTTATGTTGAAAAAAAGTATGCTTTTAAAGAGGAGAGAATGAAAATGCTCTAAAAAATAAAGGTAGTAAGATTTTGGACTATTTGGAGTTTGTTACACTAATAAGCTAATTAAAACAAAGTTTCTAATCCATAATAAAACACATAACCTATGTGGTGGATACCGGGAACATATACAAAATGGTTATTGTATCTAATTGGGTTTTACACAATTCATTTTAAGGATCATAAAATATTTATGCTACAATAATAATTTTCAGTCTAACTACACTACTAAACATATTATTAAAGATTAAAAGAGACAAATATAGTCTTCCACATTGGTGATTTATGTTATGATACTAGATACATTTGACAGTGGGATGGGATCAGTTTACTGCAGAAATTGAGCCAAGTGCATCAACAGTACCATATATGACAACAAGGTTTGTCTTTTTATACATGAATTATCTCATTTTATGTTTTTAATTACATTGTGCTTTCTTAGTGACAATCATGAACATGACTGGACCTTGGATTTTGGTGGTAAATGGTGTACTATCTCAAACCATGTTTTATTACCAGCTGAGAACCGGGAAAAATTCTAGTATTATAATATGTTTCTTGATAGAAACGAAAGATTGTAAGTTATATTTAATAAAAAATATTATCATATAACAAAATTAAAAGCTTTATAATTTGGGAAATTGGAAAGATTTCACGCATTGGAAACAGAACCCAAATATCTCCAATAAAAGTTGAAATAAATTAAGAAATTACATATGCAAATGCCTAAATATAGCCTAAATCAACTGGTATGTTAAATAAGCCTATTTAAAGATATGATATATCGTAAGGAGGTGGAATCTAAAAGATAAAGATTAGGTGATGATATCTTGTTCTTGATGTCTTTTTGGGTTTGGTGAATATTATGTATTCAAGTTTGAGTCTATCTCTCACATTGGGTAGGAATGAGAAAGTTGAGTAATATATAAGAAAGAAGACCCACAAACTTAATGTCTTAAGATTTTGGGTTGAAGGTGGTGTCATTCCCTTATACGCGGTTTGACTCAGTTCTCATTCTTGTGAGATCTCCCTAGTTTCCCTCTCGGATTCTCTCAACAAGTGGTATCAGAGCCGTTAGGTCATGAGTAATGTACTCAGATTTGAGAATGTTTCCGCTCGAGGGGGAGTGTATCAATGTGGAGGAGGGACTCTCATTTGAGGAGAGACCCGCAAACCCAATGCCTTAAGGTTTTGGGTTGAAGGTGACGTCATTTCCTTATATAGGTTGACTCTTGTCTCATTCTTGTGAGATATTCCCCGTTATATACATATATACATATATATATATATATATATATATATATATATATATATATATATATAAAATTTATATATATATATATATATAAAATGATTATGTAGCAAATTATAAATCTAAATCTATTGAATGACTATTAATACCAATCAAATTTAAATTCTAAACCTTCAAAATCTTATAATTATAAGAGTTATAATTGAAACTCAAATTTGACTAATGCAATAACTCAAATTGCATGTGAATTCAAATTATTTGAATTTCAAATCCAATTTCAATTGTAATTTCAAATGCAAATCCAATATCAATGTAACAATTATATGCATAGCCAAAATTCCATATGAAAACTCAAATTCAATTATAATACTAACTAATCAATTGGAATGCAAATAAAAATGTCATTTCAGTCATTTCAATACAAAGGTTAAGAATATGATTTTGAAATGAAATTTTAGTTACACTACGAGAAATGTTGTGTAACCTTTATTAGTTTAAATTTGAAATGAAAATCCAATTTGAATAATAGAGGCGGTTTTATAGTTTATAATTCAATTATAAAGAAAATATTTAAAAGAGGTGGTAATCAATCAATAGTTAGTAAAATGTATTGTTAACATGACATGAACAATTTAAAAAGTATGATTGTCCAAGAAAAATAACTCCAAATAGGAACAAATAATGTATAAAAATTAAAGATAAACATCACATGATGTAAGTAAAAAAGTGTCTCGTTTGACTTTATCATCAAGTCAATTGGAAGTACCTATGAAAAAGAGTGGAAAAGATTACAATAAATACAACACTTAGTATAATGAAACAAATAGGAAATATTTAAACTTAAAATGTAGGTGAACTTCAAGTAAGGAGTTGGTCATCAAAGTCTTTAACATAGTGATGGTGGACTTGACTCATTGAAATCTTGCAAACTTGTCGTTCCATCATCATAGATAGTTGTTGCTACATCAACTTTATTTTGTCCTCCATCCGTGTAGTCCTTTGATTGACTAAGTTAATATTTTCATTTGCTTCTTAGACTTGTTGACGAAATTGTTCATTCTTAGTTAATTGCTCATGGTTATTAGTAATACAAGATAATAATGACCGATGACACTCCATAGCTGATGTTAGGAGTCAAGTCCATACTATCATAACATCTACCTATACTCTTGCCTCCAACAACAATTTTCTATCACTAAAACTTTGTTGCTGTATTTATTTATTCGTTGAACATAAAAAGTTGGTCTTTTAGAACTATTTAATTGGATAACCCTCATTACTCATGGTAGGTTTCCTGTCTATTATTAATAAATATAAAAACAAATTTATTTGATATTGTCAAATAAAAATTATAAATCATTTTCATCATAATCTGTGTTTTATATATTAGACACTTCATTGAAAAGTATCAATAAAGCATCTCACAATATCAAATATGGATACAAGCATCATATCTTAGGTTTGTAATGACATATCCATAACAATTACATAGTGTTTTTCAGATTCCTAAATCTATCTTTCCTAGATCTATAATAGTAATATAGTTTCCTTTTGATCTATAATAATAACATAACATTTTCTAGATATATAAAAATGGCATAGCGTTTCTTAGAACTATAACAATAAGTTATTCCATATTTCTAATAGTAGCATAACATGTTTTAGATCTATAACAGTAACATAGCGTTTCTTAGATCTATAATAGTAATGTTTTCCATATCTATAATAATAGCATAATATTTCCCATATATATAACAAGAGCATAGCATTCCCCATATATATGAAATATTGTAACATTTTCCTAATCTATGACATAATTTCCAAATTGTATAATAATAGTATTTGTCATAGTAGCATTTAGTAATGAATTTTTAATCAAATTGGTGCAATTTTACAAAAGAATTACCAAAAAATGGTAGATTTTTGAAAAATTTACTTATATTGGTAAGTTGTGCGACACGACTTCATTATAAGAAGTTATGCATGCATGACAAGAGATATCGTGTTTGACCTACACAACTTTGATTAATGTTAATTGAGATTTTTTTTTACTTCAAATGAAGTAACATTACTTTAGTTTGAACTAGATTACACTAAAGTCGTGTCAAGTTTACATAATTTTACTTTCACAAATTCAATCTCGTGTCATACAAGCACGACTTCTTCACAATGAATTCATATCATGCTAACATGACTTATCTATATGGATAAATTTTTTAAAAATCTACCCACTTTGATAATAGTTTTATAAAATTGCATCAATTCGATTAAAAAACCACTTGGTAATGCTATAGTGTTTCCCCAATTAGTAGCAATTAATAGTATCAAAGCGTATCCCATATCTATACAAGAGTAGTGTTTTTCATATTTATAACAATAACCCTTTTTTATTTATACATTTTCATTTTTTTTCATATTTACAATAGTAGAAACATTGTTTTTCCAAATTAATATTAGTAATGATAATTTTATTTTTCATATTTATACTTATAGTGATATAGTTATTTAAATCTACAATAACAATTCTTCCAAATTGATAACAATAGTGATATTGTTGTTATCCAAATCTATAAGCCTTTGCGGCTTTTGTATCGTAGAGCCTTTGCGGCTTTCATATTACATGAACCATCTCGATCATGTTTTCCATATCACATGAACCATTTCGGTCATGTTTTCTATATGACATGAACCATCTCAGTCATGTTTAGGGGATTAAATGTTTCATCTCATACATGTTTTTTGTATCGCATGAATCATCTCGGTCATATTTTGGCGATTACATGTTCCATCTCATATGTATTTTCCGTATCACATGAACCATCTCGGTCATGTTTTGAGTGTCACATGGACCACCTCGGTCATGTATTGAGTGTCACATGCACTATCTTGGTCACGTTTTGAGTGTCACATGAACTATCTCAGTCGTGTTTTGACTGTCACATGCATCAACTTAGTCATGTTTTGAGTGTCACGTGCATCATCTCGGTCATGTTTTGGGTGTTACATGCACCATCTCGATCATGTTTTGAGTATCACATGCACAATCTCGATCATGTTTTGAGTGTCACATGTACCATCTCGGTCACGTTTTTAGTATCACATACACCATCCCGATCATGTTTTGAGTGTCACATGCACCATCTCGGTCATGTTTTGAGAATCACATATAAATGGCTGGCAAAGTATGTGGAAGAAACATAGGTATTTATTGTGGGTACTACCTCATTAAAAACCATTTGATAAAAATTTTATTAAAAAAGAATTCAAGGGAAAAGAGTGTCGCCGTGTGTAAAAACTTATTGTTCATAAGTTGCAGAATGTAAATACTAATTATTTAGCAATTGGTAGCTAAAACATTGGTATTAATGGCTAAAACATTGGTAGCTAATGTTAAATATCAATTATCTTAACTTAATTGGTCACTACATTCAATCATTACTTTTATTTTATAGTTATTTAGCAACCAAATCCTAATTTGATGGTTATTTTGGTCTAAATAATTTTTTTCTTGTAGTGATTTTACCTTATCAAAGTTTTTAAACAAGGTAAATTTTTACTTGAAAAATTTTATGTTATCTTTATTTTCTTATGATTATATTTTCAATTTTAGTAGGATAAATTGAGAATGTGATAATCTCAATTTAATTAAATTTTTACTGAAATTTGGTGATGTTTGAATATTTTACTTTAGTTTCTAGATGTTGAATAATTTTCTTAAGAATTTTGTTTAAAATAAAGAATTTTAAGTAAGAGAAGTTATTTATGTTTTTATAAAAGTTTAAGATAAATGATTTAGATGAGAAGTTAATTTAATAGATTAATTATGTATGAAGTTTATTAAAATGAGTGTTGATGGATTTAGGTTTTTAAATAATTAAAATTTAAATGAAATAAGTGAATCATGATATTTAAAAATCTAATAAAATAAAAACAACTTACTGCTCAGTTACTCAATGTTGTTATGAAGTAGATAAGATATGTAAGAAAGAACAAGAAGAGAGTAGAGGGAGAGAAAAAACTTGTGAAGAAGAGAAAGAAAAAAAACATGAAAAAAGAAATAGAAAGAAAAGAAAGAGACAATAAATTATATTTTAAGTTTTTTTTATATAATTTGATTAGATAAATATTATATTTTAAAACTTTTACATTTAAATATTTCAATCATATCTATTATTATGAAATTATGTGTTGGGATGAAAATATATAGTAAAATTTTGTGGTTATCATATTGCATTATATATTGTTAATATTTTGTTTTTTTTTTTTCGTAGACGTCATATTAATTTATTTATCATAAAATGTTAATTAGATTAAAATTAAAAAATTATTGCAACATATTAGTATATAAATATGTAATTCATTTTGAGATTGTGTTATTATATAAAAATATACCCGAAATCAAAACTTACAATACTACTTGAAAATAACAAATTTATTAAAATTGTTAAAAATGGAAATTTGAGTGACCATCAGATGACTAACAGGTTTACCAAACAAAAAATTAAACTTATAAAATAAAATATCTCCAGTATACTGTTTTAAAATTTCACTCTCTTTCTATACTTACATAATATAATTGATGCAACCATCATCACAAGATTATCATCTCATATTTATCAATCAATGTAACCATCAAATCTCTTAAATATTCTTCAAATAAAGGTTAAATCTTTAAAGGTCTTGATTATTGTATTTAAAAAATAATAATTATGTTATTTTTTAGTATTTTCATTAATTACTTGTTTTTATCATTATCATAAAAATTATAAACTTTTAAAATATCTCAATGATTATATATTTAAAACAATAATTATAAATGTTGTTGACATATCTATGCTAAACAATAACATTATTTTTTTAACTATTGATAATTTTTTATAATATTAAAATAAAATAAAATAATAAATTAAAAGATATATCATAAATCTTGAGAATGACAATTTTTAAAAACAATAGTCTAAGACAATTGCAATAATTTATGAAAAGAAAAACAGATGGAAGATTTATCCTATTTCTAGTATTTGTTTGTTAATAAATGAATTATATATTTATTTGAAAGAAAAATCATTTGGTTTATTTATTTTGAAACAAAGATTTTTTGTTGAGATTAATAACTATGATATAGGCAGAGTGGGTCAGTTATTTTGAATTGAATCTTAAAAAGTTGAGTTTTACCTCCCCAAAATTCCCTTCAAATAGTTTAAGACTACAATTTCTCATTGTGTCTCTTCAATTTCTGTGTCCAAAATTGTTATTCTGAAAACTTGTGATGATGAAAAATTTGAATTTAGTCCCATTTTGCTGTTTAGTGTTTACAACATTTGATTTGTTTGATATTTTCCTTTCCACAAGAGAATATATATATATATATATATATATATATATATATATATATATATATTTTTGTACTAGAATATTAGATTCTGAGTTATAATTTAAATAAATTAAACATTTTTTTTTATATATTTGGCTGTAGATATTTTGTTTTCCATACTCATGTGTAGATAATTTTTATATTCACATATTGATATTGTTTTATTGATACAGTGATACCATTTTTTAGTTTTTTAAATATATAACATTTCACATTTTTGTTATAACATATTCATATCAGTATTATAGTATTTTTTCATAACAAATTCATGAGTTTCATTTTGGCGTTGATCACCAATCAACAAGTATGTTTATAACATTAAATTTGCTTGATTTTTTTTATATAAATATATATATATATATATATATATATATATATATATATATATATATATATATATATATATATATATAATTTTATTCTAGAATATAAGATTTTACGTTATAATTTAAATAAACAGAATAATAATTTTTTTATATTTATATGTAGATATTTCCTTTTTACATATTGATTTGATATTTTATAGATATTTATAAGTAGTTAATTTTTAGATATTCACATACACTGGTATTGTTTAATGGATGTGGTGATACCATTGTTTAGCAATCAGTAACAGTAATATATTTCTCCATATTTTTTAGGCATTTTTTAATTACTAACGTTTGTTGTGTTTTTTAAAGCAGAATCTTATATTCTAGTATGAAATTTCACACACACACACACCTCTATATATATATATATATTTATATATAATTTCCTAAAACAAAATCAGATGGAGCCAACAGTTAAGGTAAATCAATATGCCTTGTGTGTATCTTGTTAGGTGAATCAATATAAACACGTTGTATCTATCTTGCTATATAAATAGTCTACAATTAGGTGATATTATGTTCATTTTCAAAGAAAAAAATAAGTCATCTTCTGTTTAACTTCATTTCTCCTTCTAAATTCTGTTTGTTACTTTACATACACCTTTTTAACAAATTTTGTTCATCCTTTCGATAACTTTATTCTCCGATCGAGTATGATGAATAGAAAAATATCTCACAAGTCTTCATCTTTCTTGTTAAAGTTCTTAAAGCAAAACTTGAGATCATTTTTCGTCTTTATACCTTTAATCTTACTTTTAGTCCAATTGAGCATTAGATGGTTCAATGCTTGAATTCATCAAAGGCTTTTTATTCTTGTTAGATGGTTCAATGCTTGAATTCATCAAAGGCTTTTTATTCTTGTTTCATCATGAACGTCTAAGTAAATCTTGAATGATTTCATTAGTTGATAGAGAAACCCTATGAAATGTTCAGATAATATTCCAACTTTCAATAAAATTAAATAAGAACAGAGACTATATCATTTTCTAACAGAGATAGATGAAAAATTTTTGAAGTCATCAAAAAAGATTTTTTGATGTAGGAGAAGACCCCTTCAGTAGAGTCCGCCTATGTTGTCGTCCGAAGGGAGGCGATCCAACTCCAAATTCTAAAGCCTACCACCAGTAGTGAAGGGAACACATCATTAGGGGAGGTCGAAATCAGCTTAACCGCAAGAAACAGACCATCGGGACAGGGACAAGGATGGAGTTGCTCAGAAACTGTCGGACGACGTCCATCACAGCAAGACAAGGAAGACAAAAGCACATCCACTGTACTCATTACGAAATGAAGAAACACACCAAGGAGACTTGCTTCAAAATCGTGGGTTATCCCGAATGGTGGGAAGATTCCAAACCAAAAAATCACAAGGCTACCACCACCGTGGACATCCCACAGACCACCAGCAGCGGTGGTAACACCGGAAGAGAGGAAGAAACAAAATCGCAAGTCGTTCATAGAAGAGTTGCGGTCACTCATGAAGGTGAGAAAAGAGAGGAGGATACTAGTCCAGGAAAATCTAATCAGTGAATTTTTTATTGTGGGGTAACTGACACCATGACCCATGACCTTCATGATTTTGACAATCTCTCCTCACCTATTAAAACCCATATTGAAACAGCCAGTGGAAAATTAGTTACGGTCCAAGGAAGGGGCTCAATTGTGTTTCAAAAAAATTAAAATTAAAAAATTATCTATATGTTCTTGCACTATCATCAAATTACTTTCTGTAAGTCAACTTACAAATGAGCTAAATTGTGTGGTTCACATGTTTTCTACTTTTTGCCTTCTACAGGACATTCTTACGAAAGAGATGATTAGGTGTGGTACTGAACTTGGAGGTCTTTATTACGTTGATGAGGTTGCTCACAAGGAACATGTCATGCTTGCTCACAAAACAGTTATAAGACAACTTTGGTTATGGCATAGATGTTTGGGACATCATTCATTTGGGTACCTTAAGATTTTATTTCCAAGTTTATTTACTAGTAACACTGAGCCCATCAAATGTGAAACTTGTATACGGGCAAATAATCATAGAGTTACTTTTCCTCTTAAGAACAATAGAGTCAATTCTGCTTTTTCATTAATATACTATGATCTGTGGGGCCCAGCTCCTAATTCCCATAATAATAAATTTCAGTATTTTGTGTTTTGTGGACGATTTCTCTCGCATGACATGGGTATATTTTCTAAAACACAAATCTGAAGTACCCAATAAGTTCTATGCATTCTATCAAATGATTCACACTCAATTTGACAAGAAAATCCAAGTACTTAGATTAGATAATGGTGAAGAATTTGTTAACAAATCAATGCCCGAGTTTTTCAGAGAAAATGACTTAATCCATCAAACTTCCTGTCCAAACACATCCCAACAAAATTGTGTAATAAAATGAAAAAATCGTAAGCTACTAGAGATGACTCGGGCCATGATTTTTGATGCATAGGTTTCGACACTTTTTTGGCTTGAAGTTGTCGCTACCTCGGCCTATCTTTTGAATAGGCTACTCCCAGATCCTTAACCACAAAACACCCCTACAAATTCTAGCTACTCAGACTGATATCCCTCCTGTCCAAATGTTACCACCATGAGGTTTTTGGTGCTCTGTGTGCTGAGAAATGTGTCTTCGTTGGATATGCTACACATCAAAAGGGGTATCGATGTTACAACCCAATCACTCATCGTGTATATGTGACTATGGATTGTGATTTTTTAGAATCAGAATATTTCTTCAGTAGCCAACTTATGTTCAGAGGGAAAACTAGTGAACCACCAAGTTGGTTAGGTAGCCTTAGTTGTCCAGAAACTGTTCCAAAAGAGCAAGTACATGGAGTTAAAGAACATGTCTTTGTCAATGTAAAAGGGACCAACACAACCAATGAGGATTCTTCTGAGAATGTCCAATAAGAGGTAAGTGATCTTCACTCTACTGAGCTGTCACCTGTTTTGAATGAAGTCACTAACAATGATAGGTTAGCACCAGAACTAGAGTCTTTCTCACTTCCGCCAAGAAGAAACAGAGGGGTACCACCTGACCGATATTCTCCAAAACATGTTCCCCGAAGTTCCAGGTATCCTATAAAGATAACCAGAGAAGGAGTGGGAGGCATTGCAAGAGCTTTTCTTACCTCCCTTTTAGTTGAAGACATGCCCAAAACAATTCACGAAGCCAGCAAGAAGGGTGAATGGCGAGAAGCTATGAAAATAGAGATGGAAGCTATAAAAAGAATTAAACTTGAGAGAGGTGTATCTTACCAGCAGGGAAGAAACTAGTAGGGTGTCGATCGGTTTTCACCATTAAACACAAAGCAGATGGCAACATTGGGCGATATAAGGCAAGATTGATGGCAAAAGGCTATACACAGACTTATGACATTGACTACTCAGAGACTTTCTCACTAGTTGCAAAAATTGACACCATCAGAGTACTATTTTCAATAGCAGCAAACAAAATTTGGCCACTCCATCAACTTGACGTCAAAAATGCTTTTCTGCATGGGGATTTGAAAGAAGTGTACAAACAAAAAAAAGACACTCTATGGGCTTAAGCAGTCTCCACGTGCCTGGTTCGGGAGGTTTACAGTGGCCTTGAAAAGGTACTGGTACAAACAAAACGACTCTGACCATACTTTATTCTTGAAAAGAAAAGGAGATTTGATCACATGCCTAATAATATATGTGGATGACATGATCATAACTAAGTGATATAGAAGAAATTGAACGACTAAGGAATAACTTGTTCAGAAAATTTGAAATGAAGGACTTAGGTAGACTAAAGTACTTCTTGGGAATAGAGGTTCTTCGCTCCAACAAAGGGATCTTTTTTTTCTAAGAAAGTACATCATGGATTTGCTTGCAAAAACAAGAATGGTCGATTGTAAGCTAGCAGATACTCATATGCAAGTTAACCATGATTTAAAGTTTGAGGAAGGAGTTAATTTGTAGATAAAGAGAGGTATCAACTGTTAGTTGGGAAATTGATTTATCTGTTACACACTCGACCAGATATAACATATGTAGTAGGGGTAATAGGCCAGTTTATGCATCAACCTTAAGAGGATCATATGGAAGCTGCCATGAGGATTGTCAGATACCTGAAGGGGACACCAGAAGTGGGATAATGTTGCAAAAGCATGGGCATTTAAACATTGAAGCTTACACTGGTGTTGATTGGGCTGGTAATCCAAATGACAGAGATCTACATCGGGTTATTTTACTCTTATGGGAGGTAACTTGGAGACATGGAGGAGTAATAAGCAGAAAGTGGTTGCTCTTTCAAGTGCTGAGGCTGAATTTCAGGAAATTGCCAAAGGTATAACTGAAGTCTTATGGATCAAGAAGTTGATAACTGAGATTGGTTTTCCACCACAACCACCAAGTCAGTTAAAGTATGATAACAAGGTAGCAATCAGTATCTTTGAGAATCTTGTACAACATGACAGAACTAAGTACGTTGAAGTGGACAAACACTTCATCAAAGAGAAGATTGAGGATAACAGTGTTGAGCTTCCGTTTGTAAGGTCAGAAGACCAGTTGACAGACATTCTCACCAAAGTTGGTACAGGCAGAGCATTTACCTGTATCCTCAGCAAGTTAAGCATTGGTGATCTCACTGCTCACCTTGAGGGGGAGTGTTAGAATATTATAATTAAAGAAACAAATTAATAGAATATCAAAAATAATCAAGGGAAATCAAATGTATTTATTTAGAATACTTTCTATATTTCGTTCCCTAGAATTATGTATTAAGTGAGTTATTGTGAACAAAAAAAAATATTCAAGGAAAACATTCTTCCATGTTATCATATCCTTTGTTCATATTTTTTCTTTCCTAACCTTCGATAGCATCGTAAGATTATCTCCCAATGACAAAACTCTTAATGTCCCTCATTCATCCACATGGGAGTAGTCCAATGTATCTTTAATTGTGTGCAATCCCCCTGGAAAACTTTGTATGTGTTGCCTTTCAAACATACAATGCTAATGAAACTTAAGGCTTTTTTTGTCTTTTGGTTACTTAAAATCCCTTATTCGATTGAGATATCCAAACTTTGCACACTCATGTGGCCTAGACACATATTTCACAAGAATTATGGTAAAGGTCTCATATTTATTGGTTGCACTAGACCCTACTATAAATGATCCATGATGGATGTATAATTTTCCTTCTCTTGGTTACTTGAATAACCATAAAACCACTCATTCTTGTGATATACTTCACTTCGCCTTCAACATGAGACCTATAACATTTATCATTTATTGATTCAATGCATATAAGGTTCTTCTTCAACTTTAGGACATAACGGACATTGGTCAGAGTTCAAACTATCCACCATGCATTTTTATTTGAACAAAGAATATACCCACTATCATTGTTAACACTTTTTGAATTCAATGGCAAGTGCACCAGTGGCTCACAAGTAATAAATATATCATTTTCTCCAAAGGGACTTATGTAACACACAACAATATTCACAATTATAATAAGATTAGACCAAAGAACAATTCCATAATTTGAGCAAGAAAATAAATTAAACAAAATAAATTAAATATTTTTGTGAATTTATGTCAAATATCATAAAGTTAAGGATCAATGATATGAATATTGTCAAGTTAGACTTCACCACACCTCATTCTTATGTATAAAAACAATTACCTTCTTTTCCTAAATAATGTTAATGGCAACTCACAATAATATTCAAAGCCTAATTCCTTAGGTGAATGAGCCTAAGCTTCCCTTTAATCATCAATTCATTGATCAATTATATATATAAGACTTACTTTTGTCAGAAGGGTTTAAAACAACAAATGAATCATGCTCTATTCTTAGATACAAACTTTCATCAGGTATTTCAATTTAGATCATGATTACAAATGATATTTTCCAACACCCTAAGAATAAATTATCATGCCATGAATCAACACAACAAATTTAACAAATTATCACAAAAGGTTAAAACTCTCAAGTTTTTAATTTAATGAATTTTGCCCTACTAAAGTCTCAAGTTTTTAATTTAATGAATTTGCATGATAAGTTCTATAGATTAGTACAAGTGCTCCAATTGATTCAAGTTATGTTTTTTCACATCATTTTTATGTCTGACATTAAATATGTTGCTTCAAAACAATCATAACTTGAACTAATTTCTCTCAGATACCATATTTATATGGAATTAGCATACAAACAACCCTTTATTTATTTCAAATTCAAACATTTAAAACATTTTAACAATACAATCATGCATAAAACTCAAACAATGTGACCTTGTCACATTCACAACCAACTTGATTATCTAAAGATTTTATTAAATGCATAAATAACTTCCCTTACCTAAAATTCTTTATTTCAAGGAAAATTATGTCTCAAGCAGAGAATCACTCAACAATTAGAGACCTAGAACATACTATCTAAACATAATCCAATTTTAGTATGGAGTTAATCAAGTTGAGACGATCACTTTTCTTAACCAATCCATCAAAATTAATAACAAAATGATAATATCGAAAATAAAAAAAATTTAGAATAAATAAGAACTTACTCTATTTGAAAATTTAATCAAATATAAATGATCTCTAATTCTTCATCTATTTCAAGGTGTGATCCGATTTTAATACACATGAGATAGGTATGAAAAAACTTAAAAAAGAAAGTAAAGGTAGAAAAAAATTGTAAAGGAGGAAGAGAGAAAAAGACAAAAAAAGAATGAGAGAATGAAGAAAGAGAGAAACAATGGTACAGGTTAGGGACATTACATATCACATATATCATAAATTTGTATTTAAAATTTTATTGATCACAAAATATCAATTTTAAATTAAAATAAAAAATTATTGAAATATATTATATCTATGTATAAATATATTAAGTAAGTCATTATGAGATTGTGATGCCATTCTTAAAATATATCAGAAATCAAAACCTACAAATACTGTTTCAAATTAGCATAAATATATTAAAATTCTTAAAATTCAAATTAAAATGACCATCAGATCACTAACAGATTTTCCAAAATATATTAAACTTATAAAATAAAATATCTCAAGAATACTATTTTAAAATTTCACTTTTTTTAATACTATCATGAATACATGATTATCACCTCCTTTATCAATGAATAAATCTAACCATCAAAATCTCTAAAATATTCTTCAAATAAAGGTTAAATCTCAAAAGATCTTAATTATTATATTTCAAAAATAATAATTATATTGTTTTTAATAATTTCATTAATTACTTCTTTTTATCATTATCTTAAAAATTATAAATTTTTAGAAGATCTTAATTATTATATGTAAAATAATAATAAACTTTTTTATGTATCTATGCTAGACAATAACACTATTTTTTAACTATTGATAATTTTTTATAATATTAAAATAAACTTTAAGAATAAAATGCAATAATAAATTAGAAGATATATATAAATATTGAGAATGTTTTCATCCAATGTTAATATTTAAAAAAATATTTTCAGATTATTGCTGTAATTTATGAAAAGAAAGATTGATGGACGATCTCTCCTATCTTATTTGTTTGTTAATATATGAATTCTATATTTATTTGAAAGAGAAAATATTTCATCAATTTATTTTGTAACCGATATTTTAATTGAGATTAATATGTTTGTTAACTATCAATATTCTCACCCCGAATAGTGCCTTTATAAATACTCAATAGCCCAATGCCCTTGTTTGGTATGAAAGCTACAGGGATTCTATTCTATTTAATTGGAGGCAATAACTCTGTTATTTGACTTAGACTGAGAGAGACATTCTATTTAATTGAAAAGGCAAAAGTGACTTCTAACCGTGCATATAGTCCACCTTTACCTTACCAAATCTCCAATCTCCTTCAAATAGTTCAAGACTATGATTTTGCCGTTCATTACCAACAACAAGTATGTATGTTTACAACATTGATTTGCTTGATTTTTCTACTTTTATAATAGTTTTCTTTTCTACATTTTGAGTTAAGTATGTTACATTTTCATATTTGATTCATAAGAGTAGTTATATATATATATATATATATATATATATATATATATATATATATATATATATATATATATATATAAAAGCATATTGCGATTTTAGATTTGGTCTATATTTTCATATCTAATTTGTATTTTCAAATCTGATTTGTAAGCGTGACACGCTTTTAGATCTGATTTGTAAGCGTGACACGCTTTCAGATCCGATTCCTACATAGTAGATTTTCAAATATGGTAGATTTTTAAATATGATTCGTAAGTACGGTAGGTTTCCAAATCTGATCTACAAGTGTAAAACATTTTCAGACTTTATCTGAAAGCGTAGCACATTTTCATATTTGATCTATAAGCATAGCGCCTAGCTTATACATTTTCTGACCCAGTATGTGGGCGTAACATGTTTTCAGATCTAGTCCGTAAGTTTAGCGGTCTAGGCCTAGGTGATTCTCAGACCTGGTCTGTCAACCACATACCTGGTCTGTCAACCACATACCTGATCAACCTAGCAGTGTAGGCGTAAGGGATTTCCAGACCTGGTCTGTCAACCACACACCTGATAGGCGTAGGAGGTTTTCACATTTGTAAATAAAAATCAATTAACATTCATCAAAGTTGTGTTTACACGGTTCACTCTCATAAATCCAAACTCGTAACATGCGTGTATAACTTTTTCACTTTTTCACAATGATATCGAGTCATGTTAGTACAACTTCCTCATATTGATAAAATTTTAAATATATTGCCTATTTTAGTAATTTTTTTGTAAAATTACACCATTTTAGTTAAAACAAATCATATAACAATAGTATAATAATTTCTAAATTAACAACACTTAATAATATTGAAACAATTTCTATATATACAAAAAAGTGGTGTTTCTCCTATCTTTAACAGTAACATGTTGTTTATCTACGCATTATAATTTTCATATATGCAATAATAATAATACACTCTTCTTTCAAATGAATATCATTACTAACATTATTTTTCATATTTATTTAGTGACATTTACGATAATAATTATCCAAATTGATAATAACTATCCATTACAATAGTGATAGTTTTTATCTAAATCTATATATATAGTGATACTTATTATCTAAATTTATGACTGTTGTAGTGGTTGATATTTTTTTTATCACTCTGGACCTAAATAAAAGATATCTTTCTTTAATATCTATTATCTGGTATTTATATTTGTTCTATGAGATATTCTCATACTGTTGTTGAATTTAAATGTAATTAGTTATGTTGAATTTAAATGTAATTGGTTATTATTAATGAATAGTATCAAATCTCAACTAGTTAAGTTGATTAACTGCATACCTAATATTGATCCCAAAGAAACCATGAGTATCGCCAGTCCATTAACAGCTAACCATCATACTGTAAAAATTCGACAAGTCCAAAGTATCAAGATGACCAGTTTTTAGTGGAATTCCTTGTCAGTTATATGTAAAATGCTCGTTTAGGCAGAGACTTCCAAATAGTAAGCTGTCGAATATAGTTATATAGGAGATGACAGTTTATTTTGGCCGTGAATTTTAAGAGTTAAATTGAATCTCTTGTTAGGTCTTTCTTGATGAGTGTAATTTTTTATTTACCTTTGGCATCCTATAATTTCATTTGGGTCTAAAATATATCCTTGGCCTATATGTATCAATAATCATATTGAAATTATTTATTTATATATATTTATTTATTTAGAAGCACAGATTTCATCGTCATCTATATTTATAATAGTTATTTTTTCCTTTTTTTTCTTTTTTTGCTTTCAGGTGATAGATACGGAAAACAAGAATTTTGGGTTGGAAGAATTAGTTTTGCAATCTTGAGTAAAATCATTCCATTAAAAAACTTGAAAACCTAATGGACAAGATCAATCATAATGCAAAATGTGTGGTATGTACTCTTTAAAGATCTATGTTACGGTGTTTTACGTTGCACTAGCTATTATATAGAAGATCAACTATATACATTTCTGCTTTTACTTCCTGCACCCCAATTTTGAACCTGCACACTCATGATCCGCATATCATTTTTGTTATATATATATTTAATTAATATTATTACTTTATTATTTCAATTTGACATTATTTACACCTTGCAGTGATGTATTATTGACCTCTTAAACTATATGTCTAGTTTTATAAAAATAAAGTGTTATTATGTATTTAAGTCAATTTGGTAAATTATTATCGAAAAAGAACCTTATTAATAGTTTTAATTGTAAAAAACTTTAGCGCAATTCTTTTAGTACTATTATCTAATTTAAAGTTTAAATTTTACTTTAATAATAAGTAGATTTTTTAAATAATAGAAATGAGTAATTTTAACTCTTCCATCACTTTAATCAAAAATGTGACATTGAAAAAAAGTCATATTCTAATACTATTTTATTATTTCTTTTCCAAATTTGAATGTAAACTTTTACTTTAAAATTAAATTTTTTATATTATAAGTCAATACAAGAAAAAAACTATTTAGAGACTAATATTTAGCTATCAAATAAAATGGTTGCTAATTGTGACCAAAATAGTCACTAAATTAAATTTTGGTGGCTAAATAACTATAAAAAAAAGTAATGATTTAATTTAGCGACCAATTAAGTCAAATAATTGGTATCTAACATTAGATACCAAGGTTTTAGTGAGCTATGTCATTATATTCTAAATTGGTATCTAATTAAGTTAGAGACCAATTTAGAATCTAATGACATAGGTCACTATAACCTTGGTAGCTAATGTTAGATATCAATTATTTGACTTAATTGGTCGCTGAATTCAATCATTACTTCTATTTTGTAGTTATTTAGCAACCAAAATCTAATTTGGTAACTATTTTAGTCATAATTAGTAACCATTCCATTTGATAGCTAAAAATTGGTCTCTAAACAATCTTTTTCTTGTAGTGAGTGTGCTTTTAAACAAGGGTCAGGAAATAAATGAGACAACTTATTTAAATATACTTATTTCTTAAACTATTTAAAAGTTAATGTCTTAAAATATAATTTTTAAAAAATAACACTTCTTTGGAAATATAAAATACCACTAATTTGTAATAAATCTTTTACTCCTTAATAATTTTCTTCTTTTTACTGAAATATTTGTTTTCTTATTTTCAGAAGAGGAAATTTGATCAATACGTAAGTTGTCATAAAATTGATGTTTTTGAACCAGTTATTTGTAATGAAAATGACATCTTAGATGAGAGAGTAGAATCTTGCGGTAATTGTAACCAATGTTATCCTCACCTAGGTGTTTTTGATGCCTTTGTTAAAGGGTCAAATTCAATGAAACAACAATCTTTGAAAAACTATGGTAAATATTTGGAGACTACTACTAATTATATTATTAGTACTGAGACATTAGTGAAGGAGAAATCAGCAATGGAATCTCCAAACACACTAGAATCATTACTCAATGTAGATTTTGACAATTCAAGTGAGATTTCACATTCTCTAAACTCAGAAAATGAAGACATGGAACTCAATCAAACACAAAACAACACATTGTCAGATGATAATGAAACTCCAAGGCCAGTTATTCCTGTTGGACCTCGTTTTCAAGCTAAAGTTCCTAAGTGGGAAGGCTCAACAAATGTAAGATGTCACAATAATGACGATTTAAAGTGGTTAGGTGTTCAAGTTTGGCCAATGTCTAATATTTGTGAAAATGATACAAAAGATATTGGAAAAGGTAGGCCTGACTCATGCTACTGCAAAAATTCAGGATCGGTTGAATGTGTTAAACTACACATTAGTGAAGCAAGAGAACTCTTGAAATTGGAGATTGGTGCAACCTTTTCATGTTGGAAGTTTGATGGAATGGGAAAAGAAGTTTCAGAGTCATAGACATTAGAAGAGGATAAAAAGAGGATAAAAATTTGAGTCTCTAGTGAAATTAAATACATCCTCAAATGGCAAAAAATTTTGGAAGTTGCCATGAAGAACTTTCCAACCAAATCCTTGAAATGCTTAGTAAATTGCTATCCTAATTTATACATCCTAAGACATTTGAGCATGGAGACAGAGCATGGAGACAAGATCCTTACATGAAGTTGACAAGATCCTTAGATGAAGTTGATAGTGATTATGATTAAGATGAGAACTTGAATAAAAAGGATCTATGAGCTTGTACAATCATAGTTCATGTTACAATATTTATAAATATTAAATTTAAATGTTTTAAGTTCATACATGAGTATAATCATTTTGATTTTATTTCTTCAATCCTTAGTTTTTATAAATTTTGAAAGTTGCAAAATTAATCTTATTATCTTTTATTGATGTCACGACATGCATTTAAACTATTCCTTATATCCACTCATGAATTGTTTTGTATTGTTTACTAATATGTGAATATTCTTTAAATTTATTTTAATGTTTACATTGTTTCGTTTGCAATATTCAAATTATATAACTTTGATTTACGATTATTGGAAGTCAAGTTATTATAATTTTGGTGCATCATGTCTTATTTCCACGCAAGAGCTTCTTATGACTTATCCTAAATGAGGACTTAGGGTAGAGAACATATTGTTTTATCTAAGTAAACCTTACTTAAGGCACCATATTATTAAAGGTAAGTTTCCATCTTGTATGAACGTACTACAACTCAACTTTGAACATGATAATAGTTTTTTTTTATTTAATGTATGATTAAAATTTTGGATGGTTTTTAATGCTTTTCTTATTTTTCTTTAATTTACTCATTAGGAGATAATAATTCGTTTTACTTCCAATTATAATTAAAATAGTTAAGACTTGTGTCAAATTTTAAAAATGCCTTATGCTTAAATGTTTGATGTTCCCTTGATATTTAATTATGTTAATTTATATTATTTATTGTGGGTATTGTTTATTACATTCAAGACTAGGATATCAAGTATGTAATATTTTTAAGTAGAAATATTTTTGTTCTAACTATTAATTAAATTTTGTTGGTTTTGTGATAAACACTTTATCTAACTATTGGTATTAGAATTAAGGTCAAAAGTTTGATTTTATGTAGATCAATATTGAGAGGAGAATTATTGTAAGTTATTGTGAGTTACGTCAATTTTCTCATAATGGTGGTGAGATGAGAAATCAAATCATTAAATAAGTTTTACCATAACTATTAAGTTTAATTTTTTATTTAGTAATAAATATTCAATTCAATAATTAATATTAGATGCAATATCACAAATTCATTTTCAAATGACACAATTGTAAAAAGGATAGTTACAAAGATATACTTAACCGACACAATCCCATTGCTTAAGCATCTTGAATGATGAGAATACATGAGTTAGTTCTCTATCTTTGTTCTGTGTTGACTTTTGGTTAACCTCACTGAAATTGTTGCTTTCAGGTGAATAATCAATTAAACCACTTTGTTAATCTATTTTCTCCCTCCTGGCTCAATTTCATGTTGTTTTACTAGCATAAAAAAAATTCTATACAAATTGGCCTTCTTATAACTGCTTTATTGTCATATTTACGAATTTTTAGATGATATTTTTCTCGTACGAGTTGAGGTAGCAATGGAAAAGATGTTTAATGATGGAAAAAATATCATAAGAATCACATTGATGACATTGCAAATTGGTGTGGTGTCTTGAAGGGGATGATATGAAATTTAAATTCTCTGCTAGATTTTTGGTATTGTCCCTGTATTGTGCGTTCAAAATACATTGATTTTATATTTTGAAATATATTTAAAAACTTTTTTAATATATCAAAATCAATGAATTTTGATGATACAAATGAATGATGAAAAAATTTAATAGAAAACAAAACAATGAATAGGAAATAACGTATAAGAAAAAACTAAAGAGATCAACTACAACAAGAACCAGCTCAAAAGGATGTTTATAAGAAAAAAAAATGATAAATAAGACAATAAATATAGTCTATGCTGAAAATATAGAAAACTTGTCTAAAAATCTAATATTAATACAATTTCAATTAAATACCTATTTTCTATGAAAAATATAAATATTAACTAAAAACACAGAATAAGAAACACTTAAAAAAATACAATTAAACTCTAAAAATATAAACAAATCAAGAGTTATCACTTACATGTTAATTTTGGTATTCACTACACTCTATTAAGTTATTGGATATATAGGTGATATTTGTTGTTCTCAAGGATTGACAATTTTTTTATGTTTTAAGAGTCGTCCTAAACATATAGATAAATTTAAATAACATTAACATACATATATAATGCATTTTAACATGTTAAAAAAATGACAATTAAAGCAAATTCTAAAATTTATAAGTTGTAATCGACATTGTTAGTCTAATAAGCTAAAGGATATAAATTTCTTAAAATTTGTTTTGTCTTCTAAACCCCCTAAGTGGGTGCCAAGACTCTGTAGAATCTTATATATATACCGCTACCAATTGCATATCATACAAAATTGTTTGGTGGTGGATATTTGACTATAAAGTATAAACTTTACCTACTAGTTGCAAAAATATACGATAATAAACCAAATACAAGATAAAGAATATAATTGAAAGGAAATCACCTAATGTTCATAGGTGTTATTAGGTGTTGGTAGGTCATCGATCATCTGTGTATTATTATTCTCCACAGCATATATCTCATGTTGCGTTACATCTTGTCATATTTCATCATTTACTGTCCCAAAATATGTCACAAGTTCACGTTCTGCATGTATTGCTGCAAGAAATATTTTATGTCACGGAGAAAACTTATTACAATTTAAATAGTGTGCAATGGGATATGAATTACTTGAGGAATGCCTTGGTTTGGGTGTTAGTGGGAATGAACTCAACTTTCGTATTGTATGAGTAACGTAGTTGTGCAACAAAACTGATGATTTTTTCTGTCTGTGACCCTGACCCAACAATTTTTTATGGAATTTTGAATCATCCTGCTCATTTAGTTCCTATACAGAAGTACTATTTATTGCACCATCATCTTCATGTTGTACTAGTATTGCACCAAGCACTTCATGCTCATCATGTCTTGCTTGGTCCCATTTCTTTTCCAAGTCATCAAACTCCTCAAAAACACATTAGACCCGCCTAAACGGATGTTGTAGGAAAGTCTTCTTTAGGAGGCAAAGCAAAAGGAAAATTCGTTTATGATAACTTCACATCTCGTGAGACAAAAAAATTCATTAGTTTCTAGATCATATAAACGCCACCCCTTCTTTCCATATGGATATCCAACAAAAATACATCTCCTACTTAGATAATCGAATTTATCCCATAACCTCCCTTACTTATGAGCATAACATAATGATCTGAGTACTCATAAATGATCAGAGGTAGGTCACAACAAAAAAGAACTCTATAAAGAGTATTTCCATTCAAAATTGAAAAATGAGTTCTATTTATCAAGTAACCAGCTGACACATTCTCCCAAAAAATCAATATGCAAACATTCTTGAAATCTCCAAGCTCAAGCTACATTTAATATATGTTGATGTTTACGTTTCACCCATCCATTTTTGTTGTGGTGTCCCCGTACATGATATTTGAAAAATTATGTTAAGGAAATAATTTTTCATACGTGTAAATTTCATTTCATTGTCGGTCCTTACAAGTTTTACTTGTTTATTAAATCGACGCTCCACCATGGAGAAAAACATTTTTGGAGTACTTGACACCTCTTTCTTATCAATAAGCAAATATATCCACACAACTCTAAAGTAATCGTCAACAATAGTAAAAAAAAAATAGGATATTCCACATGAAGAAACATTTCTATAAAGGCCCATGAATCACAATGTATTAATGTTAAAACATCTTATGCTCTAGAATCACTAATAGGAAAATTTTCCTTAATCCATCACAACATTTATTTAAATTTTCACTACCTTTCTTAAGATCCATAAGTGGAACTAGACTTTTTTTTTACCTAATTAGCACATTTTTAATTTTTATTTTCCTCAATAGTACTCTTTATTTTTTATTTCCCTCTATAACACTCTTTATTCTTTAATTCCGCACTCTTTTATTTTTTTTATTCTTTAATTAATGTATAGTCAGTACATTAATTACAATTATTATTTTTTATTTTTTATGTTTTTATGATTTTGTGATTGTATTTTATTATAATAATTTACTAGTTGCATTTTTGTATTAAAAATTGATATTGGAAGAAAAATTATAATAAATTATAAAATTATTATTTGAATTAAAATTTGTATTTTTCATTTGTTAAAAATATATCTAAATAATTAATAGCAAAAATAAAATAAAATTGTTAAATCATTTTTACAAATAAATATTAATTAAATGGTTTTATAATTTTAAATAAAATTTAATTTATTTATAAATTACTTTTAAATGTTATCTTTATCACTTAAAAATTGTTAATTATTAAAATGATGCAATACACTTTGAACATAGGGAGGATAATAAATGACAATCATATATTCACCAAATAGTTTAGTTAATAGTACACAAAATTCTTTGTGTGAAATGAAACATAAATTTTATGTTTATCAAAACTCAAATTTTATCTTTATCTAAAAATCAATTACATCTTTATAGAAAATCAAATTTTATCTTTCTAAAAAATCAAATGATATCTTTAATAAAATATCAAATTTTATCTCTATCAAAAACCAAATTCTATCTTTGTCAAAAATCAAAATTTATCTTTATCAAAAATCAAATTTTATCTTTATCAATTTTTTATTTGATTATTGTCATTAATTATTTAGATATTTTTTAAACAAACTAAAAATACTAATTTTAATTAAAATAACAATTTTATAACTTATTATAATTTTTTTTCTTCCAAAATCAATTTTAATATAAAAATACAATCACAAAATTATTATAATTTATTTTAATATAATTTTTTATGCCAAATTTAAATTTATTATAAAATATAAAATAAATAATTTATCATTTTTTTCCTGTTATAATTAATTAGTTTAAAAACCTATAAATATTTAATTTTCTTTCTATTTTTTAAATTTGAATTTAATTATTTTACATTGTTTTTATCTTAATTTTAATAAACTAACAATCACAATTTTTAATAACTATTACAAAAAAAAAGAATGCTATTACAAAAAACAAAAGAGTGTTATTTCATAAATTAAAAAATAAAGAGTGTTATTGAGAGAAATAAAAAATAAAGGGTGCTATTAAGGAAAATCAAAAACTAAAAAGATGATAATTAGGTAAAAAGGTCGTGGAACTAACTTAGTAACTTGCATATATGGATGTCCTAATCGTTGATTTCAAAGATCTAAAAACACTCATTTGTCAACTTTCAAAGTTATAACACACACTATCCTCTTAATATAATATAGTTCATCCCCGCACCAGTCAACATTATTGAAGTTTGGTCCTATATAACACACATGTTATGAGTGAACTAAAAAATACAATTAGAACGATCTATAAGTTGTGACACAATTAAGTTACAAGATAATTCAGGCACATATAAAACATTTCCAAGACAAAAATCACAAGAGTGATGATCACTCCTTGGTAGCCACAATGTTGCTCCCATCTGGTAAACCAATAGAACATGGAGATATGTCCTATAAGTTATGCAAATCACTCAAATCTCCTATCATATGATTCCAGGCTTCTCCGTCTATTGTCCATGACATTTGCATCATCAACCATGATTCATAATGTCTGAGTTTATATGGTTATGACTCTGACACCGCAATATAATATCACATATTTCTTTTCTATTATTTCAATCATTTAAAAAAACTAAAATATATATAACAGTGTTTCCTAAACTTTCTCCTTAGAATATGCTAAACCAATCAATATCTAATGTGATATTTTCTTACCCAAAAATAAAAAATACATATATATAATAAAAATATATAAAATATGTAATAATCCCAACAACACAATGTAATATTTTTTTAAAGTAATAACACTTAATCTTATCAAAGTGTCCACATCAATAAAAATATATATTTTTATCATATGTATAACAATGAAAATAATGAATTTTATCTATGTAATAGAATTTTTCGTATATACAATAATAGTAACATTATTCTTTCAAATAAATATAAATAGTGATATTATACTTGTAATAATTATTATGATCTATAACAACAATTATTTAAATTGATAATAATTATCAATAACAATAATGATAAATTAATAATAGTATTGAAAAATTATTATTCAAATCAATAACAATAATATTAATACTATATATATATATATATATATATATATATATATACCCGCTTATTTTTTTTAAAATAACAATATTATTTTTTTAATAGTGACACCATTAACACCGTCTATGTGTTGAGTGACAAATAATAACAACACCTTTTTAGGTTACTAACAACACTTCATATATTTTTTTAACAAACTGTGCTACTTTTTCAATTTTAGTGAATACGGAAACAATTTTTTTAATGAATTTTTAAAAATAATGCAAAATTATTATGAATCTTCAAAAGCGAATAACTAATTTTTATAATTTTCTAAAGTGAAGTAAGAAAAAGAAAATATCTTGATTTAATATTTAAAAACACAATATTATGTTTTTTTAATCTATATTTTATGATAGATATGATAAATCAAATTTGGGTTAAAAGAATTAATTTTGAAATCTTAAGTCAAGACTTGAAAATCTAATGTTAAATGTATCACCTATCATTCATTTTTTTCTTAAGTCACTTAACATAAAAAAAATCTATTATTTATCATAAGATATTTAAATATAAGTCAAATTTTTATCCTTTAAGTTTGGACTTTTTAAGTAAAAAAGTTTAATAATTATAAAATAAATAAATATATAATTTTAATACATTGTTACAAATTGACCATGATAATAACATAATTTGATTATAAAAAAGATATTATTTTTCTAAAAGATATTTTAAATTAAATTTTTATAAAAGTCTAATACTTGGGTTTGACGTAGTTTTGTCAATGGGCTTTTTCTTTCTACACCCTATTTTTAAACTTGCAGCCCCGTATCCGATTATGACAACAAAATTCATATTTTAAAATATTATTTTATTATTTTTTTTCTAAATTTAAATTTGATTTTTTTTTAAATTAGGTTTTTTACAGTAAAAGTGTATTTTTACTCTCCAACAATCCTCATCTTCAAATATTTTAAGATTACAGTTACGATTCTCTTCTTCAAATAGTGTTCAAAACCTAAGAATAGTTTATGTTAAAAATCAATATAGAGTCATTGAAGACCAAGAAAAAAAGAAAATATAAAAATCAAATAAAGCTTATATGTTATTATAATAGAAATACATCCAAAATCAAAACCTGGGAATACTACTTAAAAGTAACAAACTTATTAAAATTCTTAAAAACTCGAATTAAAGTCACCATGAGAATATTAAAATTTATCAAATAAAAACTAAATCTATAAAATAAAATATATTAATTATAATATTGATTTTATAACTTTTTTTACTAATCTTAATACTGTCAAAAGCCATTTTACATCGTTGGATTAGAACAGGATAATGATTCATTTTTATTAAACTAATACTATTACTATTCTGTTTGATTGAAACCAAAGCGGCAGCGACAGGAGGAACCTTCTAGAATGCTTAACTTTATTTTTCCAAACTTTAAATTCAAATATTTGAAGGTTATCCTTATTATTTTCTCTCCCTTAATGTAAATACTCTGCTTCAAACATCTTTCATATAAAAAGTTTCAAGAATTTCGATTCAAAAAGTTAAGAGCCTCAGGAGGTGTTATTCAGAAAAGCTTAAGAGACGACGAGAAGAATTTGAATTTGATTTTGTTGTTCATCATCAACAAGTAAGTCTTTAATTTAAATAAATTGTATACTTTTCTATATATTTATCTTTGGAAATTGTTGGTAAATACACGTACGGTTGTATCTTTTCGATATTTTTACATAGTTTTTGTTAGATAATGGTATAGTGATAATATTTTTTCATATTTTTAAGTGTAAGTGAGTTTTTCTAGATTTGAAATATAAGTATAGTGTATTTATAAATCTGATATATGCGTGGTGTTTTTTAGATTTGTTCTAACGTAGTATGATTATGATTTTAAATTTAATTCGTGGTGTTTTTTATATTTGTTCTAACGTAGTATGATTAGCATATCTTTAAATTTGATTTGTAAACATAGTGTTTTTAATATTTATAACAGTAATTTTTAGTATTTTTTATATTTATAATAATAGTCACACTACTCTTTCAATTGAATATTTGTAGTGACCATATTTTTTCATATTTATACATAAAGATTCAGCTATTTAAATTTATAATAACAATTATTAAAATTAATAATAATGATGTCCTTATTATCTAAATCTACAATAATGACATTGACATTATTTTTATATATTTTTAGAAGTACTTTCTTTTTATCTAACAATAATACTATTTTTTTCATAAGTAACCCTATGTTTTCGCAATAAGGGACACTATTTTATATATTTATAATAACTACAATAATAATAACAATAATTCTATTATTATGAAATTTTTTTATAATAATAATAGCTTAAATATTATTATAAAATATTTTCATAATAACTAAAAGATATTTTAAATTAAACTTTTATAAAAAGTCTAAACCTTACTTAATTTAAATTTAATGTAGTTTTGTTATGACTTTTTCCTCACTGAATTCTATTTTTAATAAGTAATTGAGTTAAATAATCAAATTATCTTGTCCACGCCTTATTTTTATTATTATTTTATTACTGTAAGTTAATTTAACTCTTCTATGACTTTAATTAGAAAACTATAACATTGAACACATAAAAATCACTTTTGTAAATATTATTTTATTATTTATTTTTTAAATTTAAAAATAAAATTTTGTTTTGAAATTAGATTTTTACACGGTTTTTAAATACTAGTCACTAAATACATTAGATAACATATATTAAATCTAATTATTTCATCAATTTAATAAAATTTAGTGTCTTAAAATATAACTTCATATTTTTTTAAAAATAGTATTTTGAAAATGTGAAATACCATTAATTTGTTAAAAATATTTCATTCCTTTATAGTTTTCTCATTTTTACTGAAATATTATTTTTTTATTTTCAAAAAAGAAAATATGACTAATATATGAATTATAATAAAAGTGTTTTCCTTGATTTTATTACTAGAAATAAATGTTATAATGAAAATGATATTCAAGAAGGGAAAGTAAAACCTTGCATTGATTGTAGTCAATATTATCCTCACCCATATCTTTTTTATGTCTTTGTTGAAGGGTCAAACAAAATGGAACAACAACCTTTGAAAAACTATACCACTAGTATGGAGCCATCAATGAAGGAAAAATCAAATGTAAAATTTTCAAAAGCACCAGAACCTACACTCAATGGAGATTTTGACCATTCAAATCAAACTTCACATTCTCTAAACCTAGAAAGTGACAAGAATTTAGATTTAGAAAGTTTAATTTAGAAAGTTTAAGAGGGTTTCGATTCAGAATTTTTCGTATATTGAAGAATAGTAACATTATTCTTTCAAATAAATATAAATAGTGGTATTATACTTATAATAATTATTATGATTTATAATAACAATTATCTAAATTGTTAATAATTATCAATAACAATATGATAACTTAATAATAGTATTGAAAAATTATTATTCAAATCAATAACAATAATATTATATATACATATATATATATATATAGGGTTTATATACACACGTATATTGTTATTGTTTTTTACAATAACAATATTATTTTTTCAATAGTGACATCATTAACGCCATATATCTATTGACAAATAATAACAAACACCTTTTTTTAGCTTACTAACAGCACTTCATATTTTTTTTTGAAACTGTACTACTTTTTCAATTTTTATTGAATGGAGAAACAATTTTTTTTAATGAATTTTAAAAAATAATGAAAAAAAATACTATGAATCTTCAAAAGCAAATAACTAATTTTTATAATTTTCTAAAATAAAGTAAGAAAAATCAAATATCTTGATTTAATATTTAAAAACACAATATTATGTTTTTTAATCTATATTTTATGATAGATATGATAAATCAAATTTGGGTTAAAAGAATTAATTTTGAAATCTTAAGTCAAGAATTGAAAATCTAATGTTAAATGTATCATCTATCATTCATTTTTTTCTTAAGTGACTTAACATAAAAAAATCTATTATTTATCATAAGATATTTATTTATAAGCCAAATTTTTATCCTTTAAGTTTGAACTTTTTAAGTAAAATATTTAATAATTATAAAATAAATAAGTATATAATTTTAATACAATATTACAAGTTAAACATGATAATAACATCATTTTATTATGAAAAAGATATTATTTGTCTAAAAGATATTTTAAATTAGATTTATATAAAAGTCTAATATTTGGGTTTGATGTAGTTTTGTCAATGGACTTTTTCTTTCTACACCTTAGTTTTCAACTTCCAGCCGCGTAACCGATTATAATTAGAAAATTATGACCGTGAGCCCATAAAAATCATATTTTAAAATATTATTTTATTATTTTTTTTCTAAATTTAAATTTAATTTTTTAAATTAGTTTTTTTACAATAGAAGTGTATTTTTAAATACTGTTCATTAAATAAATTAGATAACTTATTTTAAATCTACTTCTTTCTCAATTTATTAAATTAGTGTTTTAAAATTTTATTTTTTTTTTATTTTTTTTTAAATGAATACTTATTTAGAAATGTAAAATACCACTTGAATAAAATTATTAAAGGATGAAACATTAATCACCTATTCTTAAAAGAAGAAATTTGATTAATAAGAGTTGTTATAAAAGTGTTGTTTTTAGACTTATCATTAGATAGAAATTTTATAATGAAAATGAAATCCTAAATTAGAAAGTAGAACTTTAAATTAATTAAAGTCAATGTCGTTCTTACTTTAAGTTTTTTTTCACTTTTTATAGTTTGTTGAAGGGTCAAATTAAATATAAAAACCACCTTTAAAAAATTAATGTAAATATTTGATAACTATTATTAAGTATACTATTATTGTCAAGACATCAATGTAAGAAAAATCAATTATAAATTTTTCATAAATATTATAACCATTTTTCAATGAAAAATTGAGAATTCGAATTTATCCTTACACATATCTCATATTTCTTTAGAGTTTAAATTATACATTTAAATATTACAAATTCATGAATCGTCCGTTGATTATCAACAAGTAATTTTATAATATTTAATTTGTTTGATTTTTTTCTATAAGAATATATATATATATATTATATTAGTATAAAATTAGATATGATTTTATATTAAAATATAAGATTCTTTGTTATAATTTAAATTCTAAAATAAATGAGGTATATAAGAAAAAGTAAAGAAAAAGAGTAAAACAAGAGAAAAACTTAAAAAAAAAAAAAGTTTATGAAGAAGTTGAGAAAATAGAAAAAAAAGAAAAAAGAAAAAATGAGAAACAGAAGAATGGAGTGAACTGACTTATATATAACATATAATTTCTATTTTATAACATATAATCTCTATTTTAAATACTGAAATCTATACTGTTATCTCTTTAACTTATTGATTGTTTTGAAATGCTACTATACGATAAGTGAATATTAAATAAATTAGTGATATATATGACCTATGATTGAAAGTCAGTTTGTTCGTTCAAGTCGAGCCAATAACAAAATACAACAAATTGATTATGCATTTTTATTCCTTATCCGAAAATTTGACTTACAGCAAAAGGTTTTGATTTTCTTTTAAATTTCACTATTTTTTTTTTTCTAAAATAATCTTTTCTAGTACTTCAGTGCTTGTACATGAATCAATTTTACTACGTACAAAATAATTAAGTGATATGAATAATAATATACGTACAACATAAAATAAAATTAAAAGTAATTTAAATATTTAAAATTTTTAAATTAATCAAAATTTAAAATTCAAATTAAAGTGACCATCAAATGTGAGTATAGTGTATTTATAAATCTGATTTATAACAATTTTTCATATTTGTAATGTGTTTTTAGATTTATTTTGTAAACGTAGTGTGATTTTAGATTTATTCCGTAATGTGTTTTTTAGCTTAAATTTTTAGATTTGATCGGTGAAGATAACACATTTTTCAATCTGATGTATAAGCCTAGTATATCTTCAAATATGATTTGTAAACATAGTGTTTTTATATTTATAACAATAATTTTTAGTATTTTTTATATTTATAATAATAATTACACTACTTTTTTAATTGAATATTTGTAATGACCATAATTTTTCATATTTATAGGATACAATTATTTAAATTTATAATAATAATTATTCAAATTAATAATAATTATTAATAATAATTATTAATAATAATAGTGATGTCGTTATTATCTAAATTTATAATAATAACATTGACATTATTTTTATATATGTTTAGAAGTACATTATTTTTATCCGACAATAATACTATTTTTTTTTTTTACAAGTAACTCTATGTTTTCACAGTAGGGACACTATTTTCTATATTTATAATAACTACACTAATAATAACAATAATTCTATTATTATGAAATCTTTTTATTATAATAATAATAATAATAATAATAATAATAATAATAATAATAACTTAAATATTATTATGAAATCTTTTCATAATAACTAAAATATATTTTAAATTAAACTTTTATAAAAAGTCTCAACCTTACTTAATTTGGATTTAATGTAGTTTTGTTATGAGTTTTATATTTTTTGCTGTCAAAAAAATGAATTTTTTCTTACTGCACTCTGTTGCAGTCTATTTTTAATAAGTAGTTGAGTTAAATAATCAAATTATCTTGTCTGCATCTTATTTTTATTATCACTTTATTGTTGTAGTTTTGATACTATTTCAACAATTGACCTGTTAAAATATATGTCGAGTTTTATAAAAATAAAAAGTGTTATTATGAATTTAACTCAATTCTTTTAATACTATTTTCTACTTTAAAATTTAAATTTTATTTTAATAATAAGTAGGTTTTTAAATATTAGAAATAAGTTAATTTAACTTTTTTATAACTTTAATTAGAAAATTATAACATTGAACAGATAAAATATTATTTTATTATTTATTTTTTAAATTTAAAAAAAATGTTTTAAAATTAGATTTTTACACAGTTTTTAACTACTAGTCACTAAATATATTAGATAACTTATATTAAATCTAGTTATTTCATCAATTTAGTTATTTCATCAATTTATTAAAACTTAGTGTCTTAAAATATAACTTCATATTGTTTTTAAAATGAATATTTTGAAAATGTAAAATACCATTAATTTGTTAGAAATATTTTATTCTTTTATAGTTTTCTTCTTTTTACTAAAATGTTGTTTTTTTACTTTCGGAAGAAGAAATATGACCAATATATGAGTTGTCATAAAAGTGTCTTGATTTTATTACTAGAAAGAAATATTGTAATATTTGTTCCATTAATATTCTCACTAGGTCCAATCAATTCTATGTTAATGTGAAAAGGAATTTTTCATAATTGGATATAGATTAGATAATAATTATTTTTATTGGACTAATGTGATTACCATTTTACTTCATTGAAAACCATAGAAACACGGCTAAACCTTCGGTAAGTATTTAATTTTATTGTTCAATAATCCTTTCAAATAGTTCAAGATTACAAGTTTACTATGTGTTGAATATTGCACATGGACCACTGTTATTAGTAAAACTTCAAGAGAGACTACATGAAAAATTTAAATCTGATTTTACCCTTAATCATTGTTAAGAATGTTTATAATTTAAATAAATTGAATATTTTTACTAATGTTCTTATAAATACTTAATACTTTGTCCTTTAACTTTACCTTTCCAACAATATCTTTCAGACAGTTCAAAACTACAGTTACAATTCCCACCGTGTATCTTGATATCTTGTGTTGACCATTATTATTAAAAAACTTTAAAAAATGATGATGAAAAATTTATTTTATTTTTTTTATAATTAAAATTACATAAAATATAATGAAACTGCACAATATTAATTTTGATAAATTAAAGGACATTCTTTTATTGATACGGTGATGTCAATTTTTTTTAAGTAATTTGTTTTAAACATATAACAATAATATATTTTCTCACAAATTTGTTATAACGTATTATTCATATGACAGTATCTTTTCATAACAAATTCATAAGTCTAATTTTGTCTATTGATTATCAACAATATTTTATAATATTTAATTTGCTTGATTTTTGTTTATATAAGAATATACATATATATATATATATATATATATATATATATATATATATATATATTTTTAT